>Ga0307474_10000143_pt1 | contig 52383 bp, 42 predicted proteins | sample atmos_gasesECM1C_2_FD_203312 | JGI IMG/M metagenome (GOLD analysis project Ga0307474, IMG submission 203312) | Hardwood forest soil microbial communities from Morgan-Monroe State Forest, Indiana, United States - atmos_gasesECM1C_05 | ecosystem: Environmental > Terrestrial > Soil > Temperate... | reverse complement strand
CTCGCGACCGCGCACGTGCGCCAAGAGTGTCCGCTCACCGAGGTGTGGGTGGCGGCCAAATGCGGCGAGAGCGATACCACGACCGGGCTTGCCTCCTGCCCCACCGTCGGCAGCATGTACGACAAATTGGTGCCGCTCGGTCTGTACGGTTGTTTTGGCGAGACTTCCGAACTCACGGGCGCCGAGCACTTGGCCGCGGCGCGTGCCGTCTCGCCCGAAATCAGCGCGAAATTCATGAAGACTTGGTCGGCCTATCAACAAGACGTGATCGAAGCCCATAAGACCTCCGATCTATCGGACAGCCAACCGACCAAGGGCAATATTGCCGGCGGCCTCACCACCATCGAAGAGAAGGCGCTCGGCAACTTGGAAAAGATCGGCAAGAAGGTCAAGTACATCGACGTGCTGGGGCCAGCGGAGATGCCGCAACGCGGGGCCGGGCTGTACTTCATGGACACCTCATCCGCGGCCGCGGAATGCTGCACGCTGCAGGCCGCCGCAGGCTATGTGGTGCATATCTTCCCGACCGGCCAGGGCAATGTCATCGGCAACCCGATCATGCCGGTGATCAAAGTCAGCGGCAATCCGCGCACCGTGCGCACGATGAGCGAGCACATCGATTTGGACGTGTCGGGAATCGTGCGGCGCGAAATGACCATCGATCAGGCCGGCGATCAACTCATCGAGCACATCGTCAGCACTTCGAACGGCCGTTTCACCTGTGCCGAAGCGCTCGGGCACAAAGAATTCGTCATGACCAAGCTGTACCGCAGCGCCTAAGTTTCGCGGACTTTTTTCCTATGATCACCTTGCTACCTGCCGACGCAGAAGGGTTGGTGGCCCGCGCGCTTGAAAAATGCGGCGCCTCGCATGTGAACGCCAAGTCGACCGCCGCCGCGTTGATCTCGGCGGAGATGGATGGGCAAGCCGGGCACGGTCTGTCGCGCGTGCCGGGCTACGCAGCGCAACTGGCCGCGGGCAAGATCGCGGGCGCCGCGCAACCCGAAGCGCTTCGAACCCGCCCCGGCGTGTTTCGCATCGACGCGAAACTGGGGCTTGCCTATCCGGCACTCGATTTGGCGATCGGCTGTCTGCTGACTGCTGCGCCGGAGTGCGGGATCGCAAGCGCGGCGATCTTTCATTCGCATCATATGGGGCAGGCGGGACGAACAGTCGAACGTCTCGCCGATCACGGCCTCATCGCGCTCGTCGTCTCGAACACACCGCAGGCGATGGCCTTTCATGGCGGCAAACGCGCCATGCTGGGCACCAACCCACTCGCCTTTGCCGCGCCGTTGGCCGGTCGGGCGCCGTTGGTGATCGACCTGTCCTTGTCGCTGGTCGCGCGCGCCAAAATCGTCGCCGCCCAAAAGGCGGGCCGCGACATTCCCGCCGGGTGGGCGACCGCCGCGGACGGCACGCCCACCTCGGACCCGAGCGCCGCGCTTGCCGGAGCCCTGTTGCCCGCGGGCGGCGCCAAAGGCGCAGCGCTGGCATTGATGGTGGAGATTCTGTGCGGGGCGTTGGCGGGTGGTCAGTTCGGTTGGGAGGCGAGCTCCTTTCTCGACGCCAGCGGCGCGGCGCCCAGCGTCGGCCAGGTATTGATCGCATTCGACCCCGCCGCCTTTTCCGGACCAGAATTCCCAGGCCGGATGACGACGGTGTTGACGGCCGTCGCAAGCGAGCCGGGGGTTCGCCTGCCCGGCGATCGGCGCCTGGCTGGCCGCGAGACCGCCCATACGCAAGGGCTCGAGGTCGCACCCGAATTGCATGCGCAACTGGTCAAATTAGCGCGGAGCGGAGTAAGCCCATGAGCGACATCGTGATCAGCGAATTCATGGATCAAGCCGCGATCGATGCGATCTTTCGCGGCCGTGATGTGCTCTACGATCCCAAGTTGGTGGACGATAAGGATCGCCTGTATGCCGCTTTGGCCGATTGTCGAGCGCTGATTGTCCGCAATCGGACCCAAGTGCGCGCTCCACTGCTCAATGCCGCGCCACGATTGAAGGTCGTGGGCCGTCTGGGCGTCGGTCTGGATAACATCGATGTCGATGCCTGCGCAGCCCGCGAAATTATTGTCAGGCCTGCCAGCGGCGCCAATGACTTGTCGGTGGCGGAGTATGTGATTACCGCGGCGCTCGTGCTGCGGCGCCGCGCCTGGTATGCGGCCAGTCGCCTGGCGGCCGGCGAATGGCCGCGAATGGAATTGATCGGAGGCGAATTGTCCGGCGCGCGACTGGGTTTGATCGGCTTCGGCGCGATCGCCCGGCTGACGGCCACGAAGGCGGCGGCGTTGGGAATGACGGTCGCCGCATTCGATCCCTTCTTGCCGCCTGATCACGCTGCGTGGCTCAATGTAGCGCGAGAGTCTTTCGAGGAGATCCTCTCCGGCTGCGATGTGGTGAGCTTACATACCCCGTTGACCCCGCAAACTCGCCGCATGCTCGACGGGGCTGCGCTGCGTCGCATGCGCTCGGGCGCGATTCTGATCAACGCGGCCCGCGGCGGCATCGTAGACGAATCGGCCCTCGCTGCGGCGCTGTCCGGCGGTCATCTGGGCGGAGCCGCGCTGGATGTGTTTGAAACCGAACCCTTGACTCCCGCGGCTGCGGCCGTATTTAAAGGTATTCCGAATTTGATCCTCACGCCGCACATTGCCGGCGTCACCGAAGAATCCAATGTCCGCGTAAGCGACGTCACCGCTCGCGCCGTGATCGCGGCTCTGGACGCCTGAAACCATGGGTGAACGATTGATGCGAACACAAGACTTTGGCCCCGCGTACGTCGACGGACAGTGGCAGAGCTCGGAGCGGCAATTTGCGGTGGTCAATCCGGCCACGGCTGAACCGCTCGCCAACGTGGCGGATTTGTCGCGCCCGCAAATCGAAGCGGCGGTCGAGGCCGCCTCGCAGGCCTTCGCTCCCTGGTCCGCGAAGACCGCACACGAACGGGCCGCCATCTTGAAGCGCTGGAGCGCGCTGATCATGGCGAACCAAGAGGCACTGGCGCAAATCATGACGGCGGAACAAGGCAAGCCGCTCGCCGAAGCGCGCGGCGAAACCGCCTTCGGCGCCAGCTTCTTGGACTGGTTTTCCGAGGAAGCCAAGCGCGCCTACGGCGAAGTCATTCCTACCGCTTTCGCGGCGAAGCGCTATTTCACGATTCGCCAGGCGGCGGGGGTTGCCGCCGCGATCACGCCCTGGAATTTCCCCATCGCGATGCTCGCGCGCAAAGCGGCGGCGGCGCTCGCCGCAGGCTGCACGATGGTCGCAAAGCCGGCTGCGGAAACACCGCTGTGCGCGTTGGCGCTGGCGCAACTCGGACACGAAGCCGGATTGCCGCCCGGCGTATTCAATGTCGTGACCACGACGCGCGCCGGCGAGGCCGGCGACGTGTTCTGTCAAAGCCCCAAGGTTCGAGTGCTCTCCTTCACCGGCTCCACCGCCGTCGGCAAGCAGCTCTATCGGCAATGCGCGGACACCAGCAAAAAGTTGGCCCTGGAGTTGGGAGGCAATGCGCCCCTGCTGGTATTCGACGATGCGGATTTGGATCGCGCCATCGAAGGGGCCATGGCCAATAAGTATCGCAATGCCGGGCAGACCTGCGTTTGCGCCAACCGCATCTTCGTTCAGTCGGGCATTTACGAGGCGTTCGCCGCGCGCCTCACGGACGCGGTGGCAAGGCTCAGCGTCGGCGCCGGCACCGAGCCCGGCGTCATGATCGGACCCCTGATCAACGCCAAAGCGGTCGAGAAAGTGGATCGCCTGGTGAAGGACGCGGTCAGCAAAGGCGCCAAGGTACGCACCGGTGGCGCGCCCCACGCCCGCGGCCGCTACTTCTATCAGCCCACGGTACTCGGCGACATCGCGCCCGGCATGAACATCATGAGCGAGGAGATCTTCGGCCCCGTCGCACCGCTGGTTCGCTTCGACAGCGAGACTTCAGCGATCGCCATGGCCAACGATGTCAGCGTCGGATTGGCGGCCTATGCCTTCACGCGCGACCTATCGCGCAGCATCCGTCTCGCCGAGGCGCTGCAAGTGGGCATCGTGTCGCTGAACGACGGACTGCCGTCGGTCGCCGTGGCGCCTTTCGGCGGCGTGAAGGACTCCGGACTCGGCCGCGAGGGCGGCCGTCAAGGACTCGACGAGTACATGGACACCAAGTTCGTCTGCATCGGCCTGTAGAACTTCTCAGGCAACCGTCACCTGTTCGCCGTGCCACAACAGCGGCACGGCGTTATTGCGCAAGTGGCGGGTTCCCGGATTCAGCATCGCCTCGGCGGTGTACTGGGCAAGATAGACACGGCGCAGCCGCGAACTCAAGTTGGGTCCCGTCGAATGCAGCAAACGGCTGGAGAAAGCGACGACGCTGCCGGCCGACGCCTCCACGGTGCGCATTTGCGCGGCATCGGCCTGCGCGACCAGATCGTTGGATTTCGGCTGGCGCTCGTGCGGCAAGATGTCGCGCGACTTAGGATTGGCAGAGAAGGGAATCAGGCGCACCGTGCCGTTCTCGGCGGTGGCATCGTCCAGCGGACACCAGCAGGTCAGGTAAGGCAGATGATCCGGGGGGCCGCCATTGCCGACCACATAGCCGGAGTCTTGGTGCCAACCGAAGGACATGCCGCCCTCGGGTCCCTTCACCACGAATTGATCGAAGAAAAAATACACATCATCGCCCAGCGTGGCGCGGCAGATCTCCGCCATCACCGGACTGAACAGCATGTGCCGCAGCGCCGGCTGCGCCCGCTGGCATTGATTGGCGAAATAACGCCTGCCGCGATGCGTGATCCCGATCGTATCCACACCCAAGGCATCCATGCGCGCATCTTCGCGCGCCATGAACGCACTGCATTGCTCACGCAACATCTGCAGCATGGAGCCGTTGAGCACGCCCGGAAACACCGCGTACCCTTCGGCGGCAAATTGTTCGGCTTGCGCCGCATAAATCGATGCAGTCATGAGAACTCCTAAAGAAACATTTAGTCCGTGGGCGCCTCGCGCGCCGCGCCTTTCGGCATTACATAGTGGATCCACGTGAGGGCCAGTAGATAGGCAACCGCGGCCATACCGAACAACAGACCATAGCCGGTGCCATTGCCGATAACCTTGCCGGCCAGCCGCAACACGCCCATGCCGGCCAGGTTGCCGAACAACGCGGCAATGCTGATGGTGGTGGCGACTCGGGCGCTCGGGGTCACATCCGTGGTCAGTGCAAACAAGTTCACGGAGAAGCCTTGGTGGGCTGCCAGCGTCAAGCCCAAAATCGCCACGGCAAACCAGTAATTGTCCACGGCGAGCGCCAAGGGCACCGGTACGACCAGCAACGCGCATGCCAGCATGGTGATCTTTCGAGCCTTCGCCACCGCCACGCCGCGCGCGACCAGGCGCCCCGACACGAAGCCGCCCGCCAAAGAGCCCAACGCGGCCGCGCTGTAAATCAACGCGAGGGGGACCGCGAAGCCCTGCATGTCGAGATGGAAAACACGGTGGAAGAAATCCGGCGCCCAAAACAACAGGAACCACCACACCGGATCGGAAAATACCTTGCCGCCGGCGATGGCCCACGTGCGCCGGTCGGTCAACACCTGTCGCCAACTCACCGCTTGGCCGCTTTCGCTCAAGACCGGACGTCCGGGATCGGCAGCGAGCGTCGGTGCGCTGCCGCGCGCGAACAACATCCAGGCTGCGACCCATATCAGGCCGCAACCGCCGGTAATCAGGAACGCCCCCTGCCAGCCTAAGGACAAAGCCAGCGCCGGTATGAACAGCGGTGTAATGATGGCGCCGACGTTGCCGCTGGCATTCATCAACCCCAACGCAACGGAACGCTCGCGTGCCGCAAAGAACACCGCGACGGTTTTGATTCCGGTCGGCGTGCCGAATGCCTCCGTTGCGCCGAGCGCAATACGCGCCAGGGTAAATTGGCCCAGCGTGCGCGTGATGGCGTGAAGCATCGCGGCGAGACTCCAGACCCCGACGGCGAGCGGATTGGCCCGGCGCCAGCCGACTCGATCGACGATCCAGCCCACTCCCAACAGCGCGAACGCCGACGCGAATTGGAACACTGCCGTCAGATCGCCGTAGTCGCTGTCGCTCCAGTGCAGCTGTTCCTGCAGCAGAGGTTTCAATACGGCGATGATTTGCCGGTCCGCGTAGTTGAGTATCCCCGCCGTAATCAACAGCGCGAGCAACAGGCGGCGATAATTTGCGGACATGCCCGAAGCTTTACGCGGTTTTCAGGCCGTTGAAAAGTGCTCGATGCTCGCTCCCCCGGCGATAGAAGACCGGCGGCTCACCGAGCGGCGCCGCGACTTCCACATCCTGACCTCCCGCGTATTCCGCCTCGCTCCAAACGTGAACCCAGGTCTCCCCGGCGGGTAGATAGGTGCGCCAGCGCATGGCGCCGGCGGCGATCACGGGCGCAACCAAAAGATCCGGCCCAAAGAGATACGAGGTCTGACTCTCGTACGCACGGGGATCCGCTTCGTAGTGCAGAAAGAGCGGGCGCTGCAAGGGCAAGCCGCGCGTCGCCGCTTCCTGGCTCAACTGGCTCAAGTACGGCGCCAAGTGGCGATAGAGCCGGGTCATGCGTGCGAAGTGCGCCAGCACCCCGGGGTTCTGATCGATCTGCAGATTCTCCGCCGGTCGATTGCCCTCATGCGTGCGCATGACTGCGGTGAATACCGCCATCTCGGCCCAGCGTTGCAGCAATTCAGCGCTGCGGACGTTGCCGAACAGGCTGGTGTAGCCGCCGATGTCGCTGTGATGATAGGCATTGCCCAGCAGACCCGATGACAGCGCGGCGCAAATGACGGTTTGCAAGCCGTCGTGGCGGCTGAAATCCACCGCCTGATCGCCCGCCCACAGCAGCGGACAATACGCCTGCACGCCGCTGAATCCGGCGCGCATGAAAAACAGGGTCTCGCCGGTCTTGCCGCGGCGGCTCACGGCCTCGGCGTTGACCTTCGCCCACAACGTCGGCCACGCATTGTGCGCCAACATGCCGTCGAGCCCCGAGGCCAACCTCACATCGGCCGGCAGGTATTCGCCGAAATCGGCCATCCAACCGGACAAGCCGAAGTCCAGCATGTTGCGGCCGATCACCTGCTCCTCAAACCACTCGACTGCTTTCGGATTGGTGAAGTCGACGATGCCGCACTCGAACTCGCCGAAGTCGACCAGGTAGGGTTCATCGCGATCGGCGCGCCGCGCCAGAAAGCCGGACGCTGCGGCGACAGGGTATTGCGAGCCGTCGATACACAAATACGGATTCACATAGCCCAAGAAACGGATGCCGCGGGAATCCCAACTGCGGATTTTTTCATCGAGCTTCGGATAGCGCTTGGCGTTCCATTTCCAATCCCAGAACAGCCGCCTGCCGAACGAGGTCTGGCGTATGCCCACCCAGTCCTCGCACCACAAACCGGATACCGCCGTTCCCGCGGCAATGATGTTCTCGAGCCGCTCATAGCTCTGTTCGCCGTCCTTCAATCCAATGATCGCGCCGCGCATCACCCATGAGGGCAGCGGCGGTTGACGGCCAAAACGCAGCGACAGAATGCTCACCAAATCGACGAAGGACTCAGCCTCCCACATTTCGATTTTGGCCGGAATCTCCCAGACCTCGATTTCGTGAAAGTCTTCATGGCTGAAATCAAAAGCCGAGTAGGCCAGCGTGTCGACGTGCAACGCGTAGCGGCGCGAGGACAGATAGGTGGGCTGGGGGTAGTTGGTAGTGTAGTAATCGCCGCCGCTGTTGCTCGCCTGGTCGGACTTGAAGGTCAGCAGCGTGGACTTGTCGCGGCCGTTGCCCGGCTCCGATGTCCACAGCGGGAAGCGGCGCCCGCGCAGATCGAAATAGGACAGCTGTTCCCCGCCGCCCCACACCCGTTCACCGCTCGTTGCCGCAATGCGCAGCCAAAGCCGATTCACCGACGGGTCGAGCGAGGTGATCCTCATCTGCAGGGCCGCCGCGTCGGCCTCGATTTCAACGCGCAGGAGCTGCGTTGCGTTCAATGACGGCGCGAAGACGATATGCCACGTGCCGCTCTGCAGGTAGGTTACCGCGGACTGCAGCGGGATGCGCTTGGTCACGTAATCGCTGATCTTGAAGTGACCCTTGTTCATGCGCACACTGGGTTCCCCGGCACCCACATAGAAACAAGGTTGATCGCTTCGATGCCGCAACAGCAGCATGTCGCGCGCGAAGAGATCGAAGCCGTCGGCGTGCTGTAAGAGGCGCATGGGCTAGGGAATGATAGCGCGGCGGCTTATTGGGCCGCCGCGCCCGGGCCTAGAACGACTTGTGAAGATCGATTCCGGCATAACGGCTCGCGTCTCGCGGCAGCCAACGCATCACGCCGGCAAAGTCGCCGTGCGCCAGATAGGCCGAGTATGACTTGTCGGTGATGTTCTTCACCAGGACGCTGACGCGCCAGCCTGCCTTGTCGTTGGTCAATCCCAAGCTCGCGTCCCAAATTCCATAGGCGCCCTGAATCGTGTCCGGGGTCTCCGTCAACTGAAACTGCTCTTTGCTCTGCCAATGATAGTCGCTGTCCAGAACCAGATTGAGCAAACCGGTCATGGGGATGACGTAATTGCCGTCCACGTTGAATTTCCAATCCGGCGCGAACGGCAGCGGTTGTCCATTGATGTTGCAGCTCGCCGCGGCCTGCGGCGGACAGTTGAACTCATCGACGCGCGCCCGGGTGTACGCGCCGGCGCCGGTGATCGTGAAGTCATCGATGGGCCGGTAGGCAAAGTCGGCCTCAACGCCGCGCGTCGAGACGCTTCCGGCATTGATCAAGCGCGTCACCAGCGCGCCGTTCAGCACGTCCTGGAAATTTGCCTGATAATTGTCGAAATCCGTCAAAAACGCGGCCAGATTCAGCTGCAGCCGATCGTTCAGCAGGCGCGACTTGAAACCTACCTCGTAGGCGTTCGAGGTCTCGGGCTTCAACGCGAGCTGCGCGGAGGCGGCCATATTGAAGAACACGTTGTAAGCCGGTCCCGTGTAGCCATGCGAGTAGGTGACATAGCCGTGCAAGTCGCGGGTGAAATCGTATTGCAGCCCGACACGGTCGGCGTAGCCGTTGTCAGAGGTGGATCCCGCACTGCTGAAGGAGGTGGCGATGGCCGGCACCGCGACCGGCGAGCTCGCAACCCGCTGGAAGTTGTAGTCCAGCGAGTCGTGGATGCCGCGCACGCCCAGGATGGCCCGGAACGAATCGGTGAAATTCAAATTCGCTTCGCCGAAGATCGAATAGTTGTCGCCGGTGGTGCCATAGTTCGACACGCCGTTGTTGTTCACGATCGTCGTGGTCACGAGTTGCGAAACGTTCCGTTGGTAGAGTTCCGTATCGACGGCATGCAGATAATAGACGCCCGCCTGATAGTCGATGAAATGACCCTTGGGGGAGGCGATGCGGGCTTCCTCGGAGATCTGGTAGAACGACAAATAGCCGTGATCTTCGACTGCCGGGAATGCCGCCGTACGCTGCGAGATTTGGTCGTAATCCTGATCTTGGTCGTTCTGCCACTTCCGGTAGCCGGTGATCGACGTCAGCGTATAGCCGCCGCCGATATTCCAATCGGCGGTGATGCTCGCGCCGCCGTTCTCATCCCTGACATTGCTGTTCACGTCCTGGCTGACGTTGCTGTTCGTCGGGGAAGGCACCACGCCGGAGGCGGCCAATGCCGCCGCGAAGCCGGGATTGGGTGTCACAACATTGGTTGGATAGGCAACCTGGCTCGATGAGAGCGGGACGCCTGTCGGTACCGTATCCCACTCGTGCATCCAGTCTGCATTGAACGTCACCTTAACATCATCGTTGGGCACGAAAATGAGCTTGGTGTGCGCACCGTACCGCTCGTAGCCGTTCAAGGTCGTGCCATTGAAGAGATTGTCGACATTGCCGTCGTAGTGGCTGTACACGGCGGAGACCGAACCCAACAATTCGTTTCCGATGAGCGCGCCGGACACACCGCCCTTGACGCGGTACTCATTGCCGCCGCTGTACCAAGAACCGTCCGCGTAGCCGTGCGTTTCCGTGGTTGGATCCGTCGTCACGATATTGATCACGCCGGCCGAGGCATTTTTCCCGAACAGCGTGCCCTGCGGTCCGCGCAGAACTTCCACCCGGTCGATGTCGAGCATTTCTGCGGTTGCCTGGCCCGGCCGATCGTAAACCACACCATCCACGACGGTGGACACCGATGGTTCGACGCCCGGCGATGTCGTGATGGTGCCGATGCCGCGAATGAATACGTCGCGATCTTTGTTGGAGGCGCCGGTGCGAAAATCGACGCTGGGTATTTCCGCGCTCATATCCTGAATATTGTTGAGGTTCTGAGCCGCCGCCTGCGCCCCGGTCATGACCGACACAGCCACGGGAACTGTTTGCAAAGACTCAGCGCGACGGCGCGCGGTGACCGTAATTTCCTCGAGCCCGCCCTGCGCGGGCTGCGCCTGATCCGCGGCGTCCACCGCGTCCGCGGCCAACGCCTTGGCAGGATGCGCGCCACCGGCGGCGAGGCAGAGAAACAAAGCGCTTAGCCCCATGCTTGCGCGAGGGCTGAAAATTGATCGGGTGTGGCTCCGAGTGAATTCGCTCATCGCTTGCTCCTGATGTTATCTGTCTTGGTCGGCCCGGCGCTTAGGACTCCCCCACCGCCTTCGAGTTGCGCAAAAATTACCACGCCAGTGGTATGTTATACAACTCTGATATAAGACATTATTGTTGTATCTTCGCGACGGGGGCCTCCGGGAGGTCGCACCGCTAGCCCTCGCGGCCGATGCGGTCTGCGCGTTCCAATGCCCGCCGTACGCCGGGGGCGTCGATGGCGGGGCGCAAATTCGAGATATACGGAGCCGTGCAGGTGATGCGGGCGATCTCGTCGAGTTCCGCGGCGCTGACGGGGTCGACGCCGAAGGATTTGAACGACACCGGCAGCCCCAAGCCGCGCGTCAGCTTGGCGTGCTCGGCGATCTCGGCATCGGGCCGGCCTTCCGCGGCCAACTGCACCAGAGTCCCGAAGGCCACCGCCTCGCCGTGCAAGAAGCCGCCGATCTTGGGATGTGCGGAGAAGCCCCGCACCAAGGCATGCGCCAGCGACAGTCCGCCGCTTTCGAAACCCACCCCCGACAACAACACCGTGGCCTCGATGACCCGCTCCACCGATTCATCGGGCTCGTGCTGTTCCGCGACCTGACGCAGCGCGGCAGCGCCGTATGCGACGATGACCGCGTAACAACGGTCAGCGAACAATCGCGCCGTGGGCAACGACAGGGTGCCGAAGAAATTGCGGCCTTGAGTCAAATGGCATTGGCGCGCCTCGAAGGTCTTGCTCAAGGCATCGCCCATGCCGGCCGAAAAAAACCGCGCCGGCGCCTGCGCGATGACTTCGGTGTCCACCAGCACCACGTCGGGATTCCGTGCCAGCAACTCGACGCCCGCGACCCGATGCGCCTCGTCGTAGAGCACGATCAGGCGGCTGGTCGGCGAGTCATTCGAGGCAATGGTCGGAACGATGATGAGCCGCGCCGAGCGTTGGCGCGAGATCCCCTTGCCGGTATCGATGGTCTTGCCGCCCCCGAGCGCCACGATGGTATCGCACTCACCCACCCGCGCGGCAAGATCGGCGATGATGGGTGCGCTGCATTCACCACGGAAGTCGAGCCAGACCGGCGGCATTGCCGCGCCGCGCGCGCCGGGCGGCAACGCGGCGTCGATGCGGTTGCCGAGCGCGCGCCGCACGGTCGCATCTGCGAGCACCGCAGTTCTGCGCGCGCCAAGTTCCTCGAGCAACTGCGGCAGCAGGCGCAGCGCCTGAGGACCTTGGATATATCGGCCCGGAAAACCCATGCTGCGAACTTCGGCGCTCATGCGCAATTCTCGCTGCTCATGCGTAACTCTCCATGGCCGGCAGCCGCGCCAACGCGTGATTGATGGGCACCAGCGCCGCCTGCGAGCTGCGGTACAGACCGAAGAGTTCTTCATAGAATTGCGAGCGCCGCGAGTCGGGCCGCGCGCCGCCGATGACTTCTGTACAAGCATTGGCCGCGTCCCGTTCATTTTCGAATAAGCCCACGCCGACGCCCGCGAGCAATGCCGCGCCAAAGGAGGCGTCGGTAACCCGCGGCAACAGCACCTCGACGCCGAGCACGTCGGCGACGATCTGCCGCCAACAGGCGCTGCGCGCACCGCCGCCGGCCATACGCACCGTCCGCATGTCCATGCCTTGCGCGCGAAACTGTTCCAGCACATCGCGCAGCGAGCAGGCAATGCCTTCATACAAGGCGCGCACGAAATGCGCCGGTTCGTGCCGAAAGGTCATGCCGATGAAGTCCGCGCGCAACAACGGGTCCCAGTGCGGCGCGCGCTCTCCCTGCAAGTAAGGGTGGAACAACAGACCGAGCGCGCCGGGCGGCGCCGCGGCGGCCAGCGCGTCCATATGATCGAATGCCGCGGCCCCGTGGTGGCCGAAAAAGCGGTCGCGCAGCCAGCGATGCGCCGATGCACAGCTGTTGGTGCCGGTGATGGTGTACCAGAGACCGGGAACCGCAAAAGGATAGTTGATGAGGGTGGGATGAACGCGCGGCACCTCGCCGATGATGCTGACGGTTGCCGCCGTCGCCAGCTTCACGGTGCCATCGCCCGGATTGATCGATCCGACGCCAAAGGTTTCGACGGAAGTATCCGATGTGCCGCAAACCACCGGCGTCCCGGCGCGCAATCCGCAAGCCGCGGCGGCCGCCTGAGTGACGTTACCGACCACAGCCGTTGCCGCGACGATCGGCGGCAGCGTGCGCGGATCGCAGTCAACGGAGGCGCACAAGGGCGCCGACCACGCATCCGCCGCCACGTCGAACAATAGCGTGCCCACCGCATCGGTGCGATCGGTTTCCCAGGTACCCGTGAGACGCGAGCGCAACCAGTCCTTCGCCACATAGATGCGCCGTACGCGCTGCATCACCTGCGGTTCGTGACGCGACAGCCAGAGCAGCTGCGGCGCCGTCCAGGTGGGGGTCGGACGGTTCAATGCGAGGCGCAGGAATTGCTCGCCGATGCGCTGCTGCAGGTCGGCCGCCTCGGCGCCGCTGCGTTGGTCGTTCCACAGAATCGCGGGACGCAGCAAGCACCCTTTAGCATCCTCGAGCACCGGGGTATGCGCGCCGGCGCTGAAGGACACCGCCGCGATCTGATCAGCGTTGATACCGGCGCGCGCCAGCGCCTGAGGGACGGTGGTGCACACCGCGCGCCACCATTCCTCGGGGCTTTGCTCGCTCCAGCCGGCTTTCGGCGAATGCGTCGCGATGTCGGCGCTCGCGGCGCCGAGCACGCGACCATCGAGCGCCACGATCATCGCCTTGAGGCTCCCGGCGCCGAGATCGATACCCATCAAGGCTCGCGCGCCCGACATATCAGCCCCGCGCCGGCGCGGCGAGCGCGGCATTCAGCGCGGTGTCGATGTCGAATCCGTAGGTGCAGTGCGTGCGGCTTTCGCGCACCGCGTCGCGACGTTGCAGCGCTTCAAGCACGCCGCTGCACGCACTTAAGCGGCCGTCCAGATAGGCAAGGGCCAGAAGCGACATGGCCGAGGGCGTCTGCGATTCGATCTGCGAAGGCGACTGCGCCGCGTGCGACGGCCTGCAGGTGTTGGGGCAAAATGCGCAACTGCGCAGCGTCTCGAGCGCCGTGCTCATCGCACGTCTCCTGGAGCGATGCTCATGGCGCCGGGGGTCGCTCGCAAACCGACCTTGCCGGGATTCAAGAGATTCCGCGGATCGATGCCGTCTTTCAGAATTTGCAGCAGTTCGAGTCCCGCGCCGAGTTCTTCGCGCAACCAGTCGTTGCGAAAGACGCCCACGCCGTGATGATGCGCAATCGAGCCGCCGAGCTCGAGACAAATGCTCTCCAAGCGCCGCCACGCTTCCCCATGCAAGCGCATCGCCTCGGCATGATCCATGGGCGGCAAGCGCACCGTCATGTATTGGCATGCGCCTTCCGGATAAATGTGGGACCAATGCGCCCCGAAGTGGGCCTCCGGATGAAGTTTGCGTACGGCTTCGCCCATGCGCGCGTGCATTCGCGGCAGCGCTCGCCAAGTGCCGGTGACCTCGACCGTATCCATGCAATATCCCGCGCTCTGCCACTTGATCGAGTAAGACTGGTAGCGGGTTTGCTCCCAATGCCGATAGGGTGCGTCATCGGTGGCGAGCGCATCGTGCGCACTGCAGATATGGTGCGCCAACGCCGTCTCGGCGAGCGCCAGACCGCGCGGACCCGAGAATTTTAGAATCCCCAGTATCGGCCGCTCTTTGAATGCCTCGATCCCCTCGGTGCGAACACGCGATTCCGGCCCATCGTAGAGTCGCATGACGCTCGGTCTACCCTCGCGCTGCACGATCTCACGCATGGCATCCAGGCCGCTCTGCAAGTCGCGGAAGGCGTACACCGCGCCGCCTTCGTATTCCGGCAGGTGTTGAATGCGCAGCGTCAATTCGGTGATGAAACCGAAAACGCCCTCGGAGCCGATCATTAGATCCTTGATGCTCGGGCCCACCGCGCGCCGCGCGACGGGCCTGACCTCGAGCAGGCGTGCATTGGGCAGCACGGCCTGCAGGCCGATCACGATGTCCTCGATCTTGCCGTAGCGCGACGATGCTTGCCCCGCGCCGCGGCAGGCCGCCCATCCGCCCACGGTCGACATATGAATGGACTGCGGCAGGTGATTTGCGGTGTAGCCGCGCGCGGCCAGCGCCGCCTCGAACTGCCCGCCGTTCATGCCGGCCTCAACACGCACCGTGCAATCGATCTCATCGATATCGAGAATGCGGTTCATACGCTTGAGGTCAACCATCACCTCGCAACTCAAGGGCAGCGTACCGCCGAGCACGCCTGAGCCGGCGCCGAACGGGATGAGTTTCAGGTCAAAACGATTGGCCGCCTCCACGATCTTGACCAGTTCATCCCGTGATCCGGGCGAGACGATCGCCGCAGGCAAGGTGGCAGGCAATCTGCCCGCACGCAGTTGGAACAGCCCCCAGGGAAGCCGGTCGCGCGCGTAGGCATATCGATCGGCGATGCTCTGCAGCAGGTTTGCCGGGCCGACGATCGCGCCCAATGCCGCGGCCGCCGCGGCCGGCAATGGCTCCGCGCGCCACTCGCTGTGAGCCGCGAGACTCTCAATGACTGACGGCATGGGACTCCAAAGTTGCAGGAGCGGCGGCCGCGCAGGCTGCATGCCACGAACTGCGCAACCAGGCGGCGCACGCCACGCTGTCGGCAAACAGGGAATAGCGCGCGCCGGCACCGTAGTCGGCGAAGGGGATGATTTCAGTACTGATGTGCAGCTCCTCTCGGCTGCCGCGGGTCGCATGATGCTTCAACAGCGACAGCATCACCTGCTTCCAGGGCGCGAGCGCCGCTTCGTTCCATTCGGCATGCCAGGTGTTTGGCGGCGGACGCGTGAAGGGAAACTGGATGCCCCGCCCCGGCTTTCCATCCGGGTGCTTGCCCCAGACATTGATCGGATTGTTCGGTGCCGCCGGCCGCGCATGTGCGTGACCGACCAAATCGCGGCCGATCCAGCGTTCGGTAACGCTGCGCGAATCGAATGGATCGAGGATGAGGCGGCCGGCAATCACATCCTCGCGCATGCCTTGCACGGCTTGCTCGCGCGGATTGTCGATCTTGAAAATCACATGCGACGCATCGAGGGTCATGCTGAAGCGCGAGCCTGCGCGCTCGACCAGATCCGCCACACGTTCGATGCGGCCGAAGTGCTCGGACCACATATTGACGTGCACCTCAAAGCAAGGCGTCACGCCGAGCGCAGCGCCGGTCTCACATGCGCGCAGGTAGGCGGCGGCCACACGTTCATCGGTGAGCGCCACGCCCTTCGCATCCCGGTGCGAGAGCTGCACGTTTTGCACCTTGGCGCCGAGCGCGTGCCCAATGTGCAAGTGCCAGTCGAGCAGCGCTTCATCGCGGTCCAACGTGTAATAGAAACCACCGGCGCGGATCGGAATGCCGTACCGCTCGCTCAAGCGCAAGTGCGCGTCCAGTTCGCCCGGGGGCGGTGAGCGCTCGTAGTAATCGAACACCCCGGCATCACGAACCATGCGAAATCGCGTTTCCAGATCGAACTGGTCCGCGTCGGTGTGAACCACGCTGTTGCCGGTAATGCCGATGAGCAGGGTGTGCGCAGTGGACATGCGGCATGCTGGCGGCCTGCCGGCTACCGCGCTCTGCGCGGGGCGCTAATCTCTGCTCACTTGCCGCTACTTGAAGTTTGCGGGAACCTCAGCGAGCAACTCACGCGGGGTCACACCGGTGCCCGCACGCAGGACGCGTGCGAATTGCGCATAGCTGCCGAAACCAGCATCAAATGCAGCTTCGGTCAAATTACGGCACTCGCCCGATTGGACCCGTTCCTGAAAGCGCCGCATTCGCACATGGTTGCGGTGGGCTGAAACCGGGCGTTCCACCTGCTCGGAGAACAAGTGACTCAAGCGGCTCGCGCTCATGTGCACGATGCGCGCGAGTTCCGGCAGCGGCATGGAAGGATTGCCGTCCAGCAGGGCCAATGCCTTGACGATGGCGGGATGCATCGGCCTTCCCAGGCGTCCGGACTGCGATTCGGTGATGCGGCAGGCCTCATCGAACCACCAAGCCAGTCCGTCGGCGTGGTGCGCAGGGTCATCCTCGCAAGCCACGAGCGAGGTCGCCACGGCGGTCAAGTGCCGGCGTTCTGCCTCGCGTAAACGGCGCGGCCTGGCAAAGGGCGGCTGCTGCAAGGCGGAATTCGGAACCCGCTGCGTGCGCCGCGCAAGGAACTCCGGTCGCGCCAGCACCACCCAGAATGCGAGATCCGCGCTCGCCTCGATGATCATGTGCTGTTGCTCGGGAAAGAGCCAAAAAAGGTCGCCGCAGGTCAGCGTCTGAACCCGGTCGTCGATCAAATAACGGCACGAGCCGGTCTCGATCAAGTTGGCCTCGATTTCCGGGTGGCTATGCGCCTGGGTCATGCGCTTATATCTCGGCCTTGCCGCCTGGCTGAGCCAGCACACGCCGGTGAGCGTTTCGGGAATATGTGAAATTGTCGAGCGAACCACCGTGACTCCCCCTTGCACCAAGGCTAGCATGAAATGCAGAGTCGTCGATGCATTCAGCAGAGATGTCGGTGGACAAGAGGCCTAGGCTCAAAACGTGCCCCCACCGGAGAAACACATGCTCAGCCCCGCTCAAATCGACCAATTCAACACCCGTGGATTCTGCGTTCTTGAGCGTGCGATGTCGCCGCAACAGCTTGGTTCCGTGCGCGCCGCGGCCGACGAGTTGGTGAAAGCCAGCGTGAATGGCGAACCTTATCCGCCCTCGTACCTGCGCGAGGGTGAAACCTACGGCGCCATCAATAAGAGCAGCCGCTTGTTCTTTTCCAATCGCTGCGAGCACTTTCCCGGATTCGAAGGCTTCGTGAAGGGCGAGCTGGTCGCTGCCATCGCGCGCGATTTATTGGGACCCGACGTGTTTTTGTTCAACGAACAAGTCGTGGTCAAGGCGCCGCGACACGGCGACAGCTTTGCATGGCACCAGGACTCAGGCTACGTGCGCTTCAAGCATCGAGCTTTTCTCACGCTTTGGTGCGCATTGGACGATGCGACGCGTGACAACGGTACGGTGTACCTGATCCCGCGCGATCTGCGCACGGAAACGACGGTCGCCACGCACGAGTGGGAAGAAAATGGCTCCAACTTGGTCGGCTACCACGGGACCGAACACGGTGAGATGATCGAGGTTGCCGCCGGGTCGATCGTGGCGTTCTCCAGCCTGACGATGCATCGCACCGGCGCCAACAACACCGACCGACCGCGACGCGCCTTGGTGTGCCAGTACAGCGCCGAACCTCTGCTGCGTCCGGAAACCGGCCGCCCGCAAAATCGCGCCACGCCGGTTCCCGTCATCGCGGCAAACTAGCTTGCGAACCGCGGCTTATGCTTCGTCCAATCGCCGTCATTCCTTGATCCACAGTGGGCTCTTCCAAGCAGCCAGCGCATTCAGGAAAACGCTCAGTCTCAACGGCAGGAATTTCCGACTCGAAAAAATGGCGAAAACCGGGATTGGCCGGGACGCCCACTTCGGCAACAGCCGTACGAGTGCACCGCTCGCGAGTGCTTCGATGCAGTAGGTTGAGGGAAGCAGTCCAATCCCGTGGCCCCGGTGCACGAACCTGCTGACCGAATTGAAGTCGCGACTCGATATCGGCCCCGAGACATGGATACGTGCCTTTTTTCTACCGCGGACCAAGTCCCAGTCGGTCTCGTTGTTCCGGGCGTTGAGCATCACACAGTCGTGCAGCTTGAGGTCCGCAGGCTCGACAGGCAGCTTTCGGCCTTTCAAGTAGTCGGCGGCCGCCACAACATAGCGAATGCTCTTGCCGATGCGGGTGGCGACCACGCTCGAGTCCTGCAACTCTCCGAAGCGAATCGCGACGTCGATATTCTCCGCGATCAGATCGAGGAAGAGATTCGTGATGAAGAGCTCGATCCGGATCCGCGGCTGAGCTTTCAGGAACTCCGAGAGGAAGTCCAGAAAGGGCTCCTGACCCAGGATGACCGGAACGGACATCCTCAACAGACCTCCGGGCGTCTTCTGCCCCAGGGTCAGAACGCGCTCCGCTTCTTCCAGGAGGGTCAACGGCTCCCCGCACTGATTGAAGTACTCACGTCCCTGCACAGTCAGGGTCACCCGCCGCGTTGTGCGCCTCAGAAGCGACACGCCGAGCTTCGACTCCAGCACCGATAACCGCCGGCTCACCGTCGAGACCGGCATACCCAATGAGCGCGCTGCCCGACTGAGGCTCTCGAACTGGGCCACTTTGACGAATATCAGGATGTCGTCGAGGTTCGCCACGGGGATCACTCTGCCATTTTTGGAAATTAGATTCCATAGTTTCCCATCTAATCAATTGCGATTCTCAGGCCGACAATTACGCCCAACGCAACGGCCGAAGGCGGAAGATTTATATGACTACCAGACAGAAGACCATCATAGTCACCGGAGCCTCCCAGGGAATCGGTGCCGCGATTGCCAACCTATTTCTCGATCGCGGCTACAACGTGGTGGGTAACTCGCGAAAAATCAGCAAGAAGAATGAGCTGCGGCGCTCGGACAAATTGGCCCTGGTGGACGGCGACATCGGGCTGGCCTCGACAGCCGAGATGATCGTCGGTACCGCGCTAAAGCGCTTCGGGTCGGTCGATGCCCTGGTGAACAACGCGGGTATCTTCTTTGCCAAGCCCTTCACCGAGTACACGCCCGAGGACTTCCGAGCGTTGTCCTCCACCAACTTGGACGGCTTCATCCATACGACGCAATTGGCCGTGAAACAGATGCTCTCGCAGAAGAGCGGCGGCAGTGTGGTAAGCATCACGAGTTCCATCGTTGATCATCCGCTTGCGGCCTTGACCGCGTCCGTCGCAATGATCACCAAGGGCGGTATCGACGCGATATCCCGCAGTCTCGCGATGGAATACGCGCCGCAGGACATCCGCGTGAACGTGGTCGCGCCAGGCGTCGTGGATACCCCGCTGCATGAGAACAACCCCAAGGAGTTCCTGCGCACACTGTCGCCGCTTGGGCAGATTTCGGCCGCCAAGGATATCGCAGAGGCTGTCTTCTATCTCACCGAGGCGAGCCAGGTCACGGGCGAGGTGTTGCACGTCGACGGCGGCGCGCATCTAGGTCGGTGGTGATGTAAATGTCGGCGAACCCCACGAACCCCAGTGCCGAACAGCGGCTACGAGACCTTGGCATAAACCTGCCTCGCGCACCCGCTCCGCTCGGCGCCTATGTTGAAGCGGTCCAAACCGGGAACTTGCTGTTTTTGAGCGGCACATTGCCAGTGGAAGGAGGAGTCCCGAAGTTCTTGGGACACATCGGGGCCGAGTTGAGCGTCGAAGACGGACGGCGCGCCACTCGCCTGGCGGCGCTCAACGCGCTTGCGCTCGCCAAGGAATACTTGGGCTCGCTGGACAGAGTGACGCGCGTAGTCCGTCTCGGGGTTTCACTCGCTACGACTCCCGGGTTCCGTGAGCACCCGAAGGTCGCGGACGCCGCATCGGAATTACTCGTCAGTGTATTCGGTGCAGACAAGACATCGACTCGGCTCGTCTTCGGCATGGCGAGCCTTCCGGTAGGGGTATGTGTCGTCCTCGAGAGCATCTTCGAGATTGGTCACTGAGCGATGCGGCAATCGCATTTGTTACCCGTGCAGTCAAGCGGTCCTGCGAGCTTCATCTGCGCGCGAACTCGGGTGAGCGCGCGAGCATGCTGGTTGGCTCCAAATAGAATTTGTACTGTGCCTGACAGGCGCGCAGGAAACTGCGCCCGCTGTGCCCGGCTCCGCGCAATACGGAGCGGTGCGTCAACCACACCACCACCGCCGTAGTCGCGAAGAAGATCCGATGAGCAATGCGCGTCAAAACCCAGAACCGCGCGGCGCCCCCGGTTCGCAGCGCGAATAGCAACTGAGACTCGAATCCGACATGGGCGAGCTCGTCGGAAACGATGGTCCGGCAGAGGACTTGCAAGCGCTCGCAATCCGTGGCGGATTCGAGTGCGCGATAATATACGTGTCCGATTAGCTCAGCGCAGATGAGCACGCATACGTGGAACCGCAGTCCGGCGAGTCGCCGTATAAGGCGAAAAATCCGATCCGTCCAGTCGGCTCTCTTGAGCGCCATCCGGTGATCCTGCATGAAAGCCCCCAGGAGCGCTGCATGACGCTGTTCTTCTCGAATGAGCAATTCAATTATCCTGAGCAAATGAGGTTCCTGCCCCGCGCTAAATCGTTCTGCGGCTCGCAGAAGTGTCCGCCCCTCAGACTGCTCCCCTAGCTGAAACGTAGCGATGGAGCTTGCAATGAGCTCCCGTTCGTTCGGCCTCAGAACATCGGAAACGCCGTCCGGAACACAGCGCGGATGCAGAGCGTGATGTTCGAAGTGATTCAACCAGATCTCGAGTTCTCCAGCACCCATGCCGCCACCCTCCCAGTTGCACAACACCGAGTGTGAGAGTTCAATCGGGCAGTCCAGTGAGGGAATTCGGGCGGATTGTGGCGGCGGCAAAGAGCCAGCCGCAGGTCCCGAATGGTTCGACCTAACCGCGACACAGAACGGGCACAATGTTGCCGGGAATCGAGCAGCGACACGAAAGGAGACAGACGATGGCCAAAAACATAATTTGTCTTTGGTATGACGGCACGGCGGCGGATGCCGCCAAGTTCTACGCCAAAACGTTTCCAGACAGCGCCGTGACAGCCGTCCACCATGCCCCGGGTGACTACCCGGCCGGCAAACAGGGACAGGTGCTCACGGTCGAATTCACAGTTCTTGGAGTGCCCTGCCTCGGCCTCAATGGCGGTCCGGTGTTCAAACACACTGAAGCCTTTTCATTTCAAATCGTCACCGACGACCAGGCCGAGACGGACCGCTACTGGAATGCGATCGTCAACAACGGTGGCACCGAGAGCGCGTGCGGATGGTGCAAAGACAGATGGGGCCTATCCTGGCAGATCACGCCACGGGTGCTGCTGGACGCAACGACGGATCCGGACCGCGCGGCCGCCAAGCGCGCGTTCGAGGCGATGATGACGATGAAAAAAATCGACATTGCCGCGATCGAAGCGGCGCGGCGCGGAACTGCTTAGAGCGTGCGCGATTCGGGTGCTAGCTTCAGTCAAGCTTGCGAGAATCTTGAATCTCACGGCGGATCATGGCATGGGCACCACGGAGGTGTTCGCGCATCAGACGCTCTGCCTCGTCGGGATCGCGTGCGGCGAGCGCGGCGACAATCCGTTGATGCTCGACCGGCGCGTTCTTGGCGCGCTCGGGGCTCCGCGCGGTGCGATAGCGGTAAGCCTTCATCAAGTAGTAGACGTCGCGGAGCATGATGTCGATCAACGTCTTACTGCCGCAGGCCATAATGATCCGCGTGTGAAAATCATAGTCGCCCGATTTATCGTATAACACCGGCGCTTTGGCGACGGGGCGCTGACGGCGCCCATCCAAAAATCGCTGCAGCTCCTTGATCTCCTCGTCGCTCATTTTGGTCGCCGCCAATCGGCAAGCCAGTGTCTCCAGTACCTCGCGGATCGCGAGAATCTCTTCCAGATTTTCCGGATGTAGCTTGACCACTCGGGCGCCGACATTGGGAATCCGTTCGATCAGGCGGCGTCCTTCCAAACGGCGAAGCGCTTCCCGCAGGGGACTGCGGCTGACGCCGAGGCTTAAGGCCAACGCGTGTTCGGAAATCCGCGTTCCACCTTTTAGCTCTCCGCTGATAATAGCTCGTTCAAGCCGTTCGACAACACTGTCGACAAGCGAACTCGACTCGATGGGCTGATCAAGGAGCGGGCGATTTTTGGATGAACTGCTCATTTTTTCTTCAAAAGATGAATATGTAACGATTTTTCATGCTGAAGCATGGCAACTCCCTGTGAGATCCCACTATGCAATTTGCGCAGCCTTGACCCAAGTTTCAGGGTTGGCAGCCGCCACGCGCAAGGTATCTATTTTATCCACATGATGACACGCCGCCAAATGATTGCCACCGACTTCGACCAAGGGAGGATCCTGCAGGCATATCGCCGTGGCAAAGGGACAGCGGGCGCGAAATCGGCACCCCGAAGGCGGATCAAACAGGCTGGGCGGAGCGCCGGGAATCGCGACGAGCTGGCTACGCAGCTCGTTAACATCGGGAAACGCATTGCGCAGGCCCAAAGTGTATGGATGGAAAGGCCGCCGCATGACGTCTCGGCCGCCCAGCTCGACGATCCGGCCGGCATACATAACGGCAATGCGATCGCAGTTCTCGGCGACCAGTGCCATGTCGTGTGAAATGAGTAGGATTGCTATACCGCGCTCAGCCTGAATGACCTTGATTCGTTGCATGATCTGATCTTGGACCAAAACGTCGAGACCGGTGGTCGGCTCGTCCGCGATCAGCACGGGGGGATTGAACATCAAAGCCATGGCGATCATCGCACGCTGCCGCATGCCGCCGCTGAATTCATGCGGATAGCTCTTCAGGCGGTCGGGCTGGATCCCGACCAATTCGAACAGCGTGCGCAAGCGGGCGCGCCGCTCGGTGGCCGGCATGTCGCAATGGGCCCGTAGCGTCTCGTCGAGTTGCTGGTCGATGCGATAGACGGGATCGAAACCGTTCATCGCGGTCTGCGGCACCAAGGCTATCTTTGTCCAGCGGTACTCGCGCAGCGCGGCCGGCGAAAGCCGCAACAGATCGGTACCGTCTAAACGAACCTCGCCGGCGACGATTCTCGCCGTCGACGGTAGGGTCCCGACCACCGCCTTGGCGACGGTGGATTTGCCGCAGCCCGATTCGCCGACCAGGCCCAGCGATTTGCCACGCTCGATCGACAGGGACAGATTTTCGACGGTATGCGCCTCGCCCCTCACAGAGCGGTGGCGTATATCCAAACGATCGATTTCCAGAATGGCCATGGACTACTCCACGCGCAGCCGCGGATCGAGGTGAGTCTCGTAGGCGCGCGTCAGCATGAAGACGGCGACGACGAAAAGCGATAGGGCGATGCTCGGCGGCAGTCCCCACCACCACGCTACGCGCAGCGCGCCGACGCGGAAGGCGGCGTTCAGCATCGCACCCCAACTCTGCACGTCCGGCGAGCCGAAGCCGAGAAAGCTCAGCGCCGATTCGAGCATCACACCCGACTGCACGCCGACTGCCATATAGAGAAAGCTGATCGGCAGGATGCTGGGTAGGATGTGGCGGAGAATGATTTGCCCGTGACTAGCGCCAGACATGCGGGCGGCCCTAACATAGACGCGCGTTTTCAAACTCAAGGTCTGGGCTCGCACCACGCGCGCGGTGGTCCGCCACAAAAACGCCACGACGAGCAAGATCACGAGCCCCAGGCTGGGCTTGACCACTGAAATGACAACCATGGCGAAGGGTAGGAAGGGCATGGCGAAGGCGATGTCTGTCAGGCGCATCAACACCCGATCCACCGGGCCGCCGAGATAGCCGGCAATCAGTCCGATCGCGGTGCCGACCAGCACGCTGCCGAGCGAGGAAAGCAGCCCGACCAGAATGGCAACTCGCGTCCCCCAGATCACCTGGCTGAATACATCCATCCCCTCATTGGTCGTGCCGAAAAGATTGCGCCAGGTCGGCGGCGACAGGCGGATCACCGCATGCGGGCCCGCATAGACGACATCGAACGGACCATACGGGGCGATCAGCGGGGCGAAAATCGCCAGCAGCAAGAACAGGCTGATGACGGAGAAGCCAAAGATGCCGGACGGACTGGCTAGAATGATCCGGAAAAATCCGCGCACATGCCCCGACCAACGGCTCAGCGGCGCGTTGCCCGTCCTCGAAATCGGCAGCGTATTAGTCGTATTAATTTGAAATCCGCGGATCGATGACTCCGTAGAGTGCATCGACAATGAAATTCATCGTAAGGATGACCAGCGCCATTACAAAGAGACAAGCCTGCGCGATCGGATAGTCGAGATCGGCCAGCGCGGTGACCAGTTCGCGCCCAATGCCGGGCCAAGCGAAGATGATCTCGAGCAATACTTGGCCCTGAAACGCCACGCCGATCATGACGGCAATGTACGTGGCCAATGGCAGCAGTGCGTTGCGGGTGGCATGGACGAGGACGCGGGTCTCGGAAATGCCCTTGGCGCGCAGAATCTCGATGAAATCGCTGCTCTTGATGTCGAACATCGAACTGCGCAGCAGCAGGATCGGACCGGTGATTTCGCGGCTGACCAGAACCATGACGGGCAGAATCGCATGCCGGACGTAGTCGCCGGAACCTAGGATCTGCCAGAAGCCGTCGGGCGCCCCCAGTGAGACGATGCCGCCCGAGGGCAGCCAGCGTAGCCGATAGGCGAACACCATCAGGGCGAGGATGCCGACCACGAAAGAGGGAGCCGAGTGCAGCAGCAGCGACAGGCCCACGGTGATCCGCTCGAACCGACCGCCGCGCCGCCAGCCAGCGATCGCGCCAATGAGCGTGCCGCCAACGATGCTAATCAGCAGCGCCGGAAAAATCATCAGGCAGGTATTCTTGACGCGCTCCCACAGAATCTCGGAGACCGGTTGCTGCTGAAAGAAGGACACGCCGAAGTGGAAGGTCGCCATATTTTTGATATAGCGAACGTATTGCAGCCACATCGGGTCGGATAAACCCCAAAGCGCCTTTTGCCGTGCGATCAATTCAGGCGACAGATTGCTGTCGAGAAAGACCGCCGTCGGATCGCCCGGCAACAACTTGAACATGATGAAGAATATGGTCAACACCGCCCACACGACGGTAATGAAGGAGAGCAGCCGTTTAGCCAAGCGTTTCACAACGCTCCTTGCTCCGGCACATTGACGAGATGACAAGCAATCCGGCAGCCCCCGGAAATCTCCCGCAAGGCTGGCACCTGCTCGGCGCATTTGGGCAGCGCGGCCGGGCAGCGTGGCTGGAACGCGCAGCCCTTCAGTGGCCTTGCCGAAGTGGACGCGCCATCCAATACGCCGCGGACGCGGCCCTGTCCGTTCATCGACGGCACGGCAGCGATCAACGCCTTGGTGAAGGGATGGCGCGGGCTCTTCAAAATGTCCTCGGTCGGACCGATCTCGATGATCCGCCCGAGATACATCACTGCGATTCGCGAACAGGCATAGCGCATGGTCGAGATGTCGTGGGAGATATAGAGAATCGCCATACCGAGATCGTCGGCGAACTTGCGAAACAGATTCAGGACAGTGGCGCGGACGGAAACATCCAGCATCGCGACCGGTTCGTCGGCGACCAGAAATTTAGGTTCGATTGCGATCGCCCTAGCGATGGCGATGCGTTGCAATTGTCCGCCGGACAACTGATGCGGAAAACGGTCGAGATAACTCTCCGGCGGGTGCAGGCCCGAGCGCTCCATCGCCTGTAGCAGCAGGTGCTCCTGATGCGCAGGATCGCCGGGGAAATGGATTTTGATCGGCTCGCTGATGCTTTCACGAATGGTATGACGGGGATTGAACGCCTCGTAGGGGTTCTGGAAGACCAGCTGCGCTGCCCGGGTGAAAGCGAGCCTGGTTTTCCCCCTCGCCTGCTTGATCGGGCCGATGCCGCGGAAGATGATCTCCCCGCTAGTCACCTTCTCCTGCAGCATCAGGGCCATCCCGGTGGTCGACTTGCCGCAGCCGCTTTCGCCGACCAGACCAAGAACCTCGCCTGGCCAAATAGAAAAGCTAACGCTGTCGATGGCCAGAATCTTGTCAGAATTGGCCCCGGAAAATCCGCGGCGACGGCTCGCATAGACCTTGGTCAGATCCCGCACCACGAGCAGCGGCTCACCGGCGTGAACTGAGGTCAACGCACCGGTCCTGTCTCGTAGGCCCAAGGGCGCAGCATTCTGTCTCGTTGGCGGAAGGCCTCGATCTCGTCCTTGTAGGTCAGCGTCGCATCAATTTCGTCGCGCCCTTCCACCAGCATCAGGCGTAGCCGCGGCGGCAGCTCGAAATGATAAATTGTCCCCTGCTGACCGATCACGGTGTGCTTTTCGATATCGACCGCAACCACGCCGTGCGGATTTCTCTCGGCGCCCGCGACCAACTCGCGAACCGCAGCTTCCGGCAGCTGCACCGGCAGCAGACCGTTGCGGAAGCAGTTGTTATAAAAGATGCCGGAAAAGCTCGGCGCGATTACGGCGTGGAAGCCACGCTGGCGCAGCGCGCGTGGCGCGGCTTCGCGTGAGGAGCCGCAGCCGAAATTGCGATCGGCCAGTAGCACCTGGGCCTTGTTGTAAGGCTCGCGGTTGAGGATAAATTCAGGATCGGGGGTGCCGTCCTCCTTGTGCGCGAGATTGAAGAACAGCCCGGCGCCCAAGCCATCTTCCGTGGTACGCACCAGGAAGCGTCCAGGGATGATCTGGTCGGTATCGATATTGATGCGCATCATCGGCGCGGCAATACCTGAAAAACTAGTGAACTTGTCCATTTCGCGACGGCTCCTTAGTGGGAGACTTTCCGGTGATCAGCGATGCGGCCGGCCAAAGCAGAGGCGGCCACGGTCTCCGGGCTGGCCAGATGTGTTTTGGTGCCCGGTCCTTGTCGTCCCTCGAAATTGCGGTTGGTGGTGCTGATCACGCGCAGCCCCTTCAACCGCTCAGCTCCGCCATTGCCGCACATCGCGCAACCGGATTCGTGCCATTCAAAGCCGGCCTCAATAAAGATACGATCGAGCCCCTCAGCCTCGGCGTCCTTCTTCACCTGGGTCGATCCCGGCACGCAAATGGCCAACACGCCTGCAGCGACACGGCGTCCCTTCAAAATCGCTGCGGCCTTACGCAGGTCCGACAGACGCGCATTGGTGCAGGCGCCGACGTAGGCGACGTCGATGGGGATCTCGCTGAATGGAGTGCCGGCCCTCAGACCATGATATTCAAGCGCGCGCGTTGCTGAGGCTCGGGCTCCTGCATCGGCGAAGCTCGCCGGATCGGGCATGGCCGCGCCGATGGGCAACACCTGCTGAGGCGAAGTGCCCCAGGTCACCTGCGGCTCGAGATTAGAGCAATCGATGATCAGCTCCTTGTCGAACGTGGCGCCAGGATCTGTGGGAAGTGCCCGCCAGAAGGCGACGGCTTCATCCCAGGCGGCGCCCTTGGGCGAGTATTCGCGGCCCTTCAGATAGTCGATCGTCGTTTCATCCGGCGGCACGAAGCCGTACTTGCCAGAGAATTCGATGGTCATGTTGCAAAGAGTCAGCCGGCCTTCGACCGACATGTCGCGGACCACCGCTCCGCCGAATTCCACCGCATAGCCGATGCCACCATTGGCGCCGATCTCGCCGATCAGATGCAGAATCATGTCCTTCGCCGAAGTCCCCTGCGGCAGCTCGCCCTCGAAGCGCACACGCATGGTCTTTGGTTTGACCTCCTGGATCGTCTGCGTGGCGAGGATATGAATGCCTTCGGACGAGCCGATACCCCAGGCGAGCGCGCCGATGCCGCCGACAGTCGCCGTGTGGCTATCGCCCGATACGTGGGTCAGGCCTGGCAACGCGATACCCAACTCGGGCGAAATCACGTGCCCGATCCCTTGCCGGCGATCATCGACGTCGAAGAAATGCGTCCCCATCTCGAGCGCGGTTTTGCGGGTGAACTGGATTAGTTCGGAGGCGGTGGCATTGCGGCCTTCATTGATGCCTCGGCCGGGCCGCGTGCTCAGCACATGGTCGATGATGGTGAAAATCTGGCCGGGACAGGCCGGCCGGCGGCCGGATTCCAAGGCCTCGCGCAACGTCACGCTGCCGCTCAGCTCATGCAAGACCAGGCGGTCTACCTGTAACAAATAACTATTATCGCCGAGATCGGTGATGACATGCTGCGACCAAACCTTCTCGAAGAACGTGCGCGGCTGCGTCATGGTCAACCCTCCGGAAAAAATCAAAAACTGTAGACGGTATACAATCTATTTTACGCACACGCGAGCCCTTAAAGCATTAGTCGCGCACCAAGCGGAAACCCTTGCGGTTATTCCTGCGGTCTGGGCGGTCGCCATAGCGATAGGCAGAGCGCAAAAAACTGGGGAGATTGAACCAAGATGTGCCCTTGACGGCTCGCAAGGCGCAGGCACCGTCGCGGCTCTCGTGCGGCACGAAGGCGTCTTCTGGAATGCCGTCCTCGGTGTCGGCAAAACAGTCCGCCAGCCATTCAAAAATATTGCCGGTCATGTCGTAAAGGCCGAAAGGGTTGGGCGGAAAACTGCCCACCGGCGCGCTGCCGCGGCCGTCCCAGCGACTATCGCAGCCGAAGCAATTCGCGTGGTTGGTGCCGATCGTTTCGCCCCAGTAATAAGGCGTGGTGGTTCCGCCGCGCTCGGCATATTCGAATTGGGCTTCGGTCGGCAGATGGTAGTGCTGGCCGGTCTTCTTGCTGAGCCACTCGGCATACTCGACCCCGTCGAACCAGTTCAGCATTACGGCAGGATCATCGTCGATGTCGTCTTGCGCAGCATCCTCGCTGCGCCACAGTTTCAGCTCGCGTACCGTGGTGGGAAACTTGGCTATGGCGAAGGGACGCGACACAACGACATGGTGCTGCGGGCCCTCGGTGTCGAAGCGACCTTTTTCGCTGGGTGGCGAGCCCATCGTGAACTCTCCCGCGGGCACCACGACCATCACAGGACAGTCTGGGCAATCGCGAAATTCCTGACCCGCGCCGACCGGATAACTCGGACCGAGGGGTTTGTCCACGACCGGCTGCGTGCCAATCGCTTGATTGGCGCTGTCTCTCACCTTTTCGGTCGTGCCGCCGATTTTGATCAGACCTTCATAGTCAGCCTTCAATTGCCGATGCGCGGCCAGCGCGTCGATAGAGATGCCTTGTCCGAAACGGCCATGAGCCAGCTTGTCGGTGAGGGCCTTGAAGCGTTTTTCCTGCAGCTGCCGATAAGTGGCGCCGGCCTCTTCCGCGGCCTTGGCAACGATGTCTTGTTCCGCCGGCGTCAGTTTCTGCCAGACCGCCTCATGGATCGATATCTGCCACAGCTGCGGGCGGTCCTGGATCGGGCCGACATAGGGAGCCGTACGCAGGACTTCCGACGACGCTAAGTCGGCGGGGCTGGGCATGATGACCGCATCAATCTTGTGCTGTTTGAAAGCGAGCGCGACTTCCTGTTTATCGAGTTCGATCAGTGAGGCGCCCAGTCCCTGCCAGACTTTCATGTCTGGCTTGCTCGGCGCCGGAAAGATAGCGAGGCGCAAGCCATGCAGGGCGCCCAGGGAGGTGATTGGCACGTTCGAAGCGATCACGCGGCTAGGACCACGATAGGCATCGAGCTCGAGAAAACGGATATGACGCAGGGTCAAATCCCGCGCTCTGCCCTCCTCCATGAAGGGCGAGGCGATATATCGCTGGGCGACATCGTTGCCAGGAACCATGAAGGGCAGCTCGAATCCGGAGACCTCATCGACCAGCAACGGCAGAAAAATCTCGAAGTTACAGGATAAGAGATCGAGGTCACCGGAGATCATGCTCTGCAGCGAGGTAGAGGCATCGCCCAACGCAGCGTCGAAATGAAGCTCGATACCGACCTCTTGGTGCGTCTGCGCCTCGATCCTGGCCTTGAACTGCTTCAGCGCGACAGCCTCGGAGCTCTCCTTCGACGCAAGTTCATTCAGTCGCAGCCGCAACTGGGCCTGCGCGGTTCCGCATTGCAGCAGGAGAGCCGCTACTATCGGCAGAAGTCCCAGGCGAGTCAGCATTTAGAATCGATCTCCGTATGTTCGGGACAGTTCCCCGACTAAAGCATCTCCAAGCCGCCCCATTTGCACCCGTCCTTGCTCACCTGCTCGACGCGGCGCCGATAGGCCGGATCGCTGGACAAGGGATACAGAAGTCTTCCGTCGGAATCCCAGGAATAACCGGCAGCCGTCAGAATCTGGCGGGCGCGTGCAAGATCGAAGGACGGAATCGCGGGCAGATTCGGATTGTTCCACGGGTTGCCCTGGACCAGGGGCGTGTTGGCCAAAGGAGTGCGACCGCCGCCTTCCCAGGCCACGTCGACGAGAAAATCGCGATCGAGCATATGCATCCAGGCGCGGCGAAATTCATAGTCGCGCCAGGGCAGCACCGAGATCCGGTTGACCACATGCAGCCAGTTGATGTCCGGCGTATGGACGATGGAGATGTGGCTCATGCCCTCGAGTTGGGTTACCTGGGTCGGCGACAACGCCGCATTCTCGGTATCGACCATGTCAAGCTCTCCGCTCTGCAGGCGGCCCAGAATGCTGTCGATCGAGGGGGTGACTACGATCCAGATATCGTCGAGCTTCGGATGCGAGAAGTGATCCTTCTGCGCGACCAACTGCAGCGAGACGTCTTGGCGATATTGGCCGAATTTGTAGGGACCGCTGCCGATCGGCACATCGATGCGCAGCGCCAGCGGGTTGGTCGTCCCCTGATCCGCCATGATGGTCTCCCAGATATGCTTGGGCAGGATGGTGTTGATCTGCAGGAAGCAGGTCTCGAAAAGTCCGAAAGCCTGCTTGAAGCTGAATCTCATTAAATTGTTGGTCTCATCGACGATCTCGGCGCTGGCGAGAAATTGATTGACGCTCCAATAGATGCCTCGCTCGTACTTGAGCATGAAATCGAAAGTGAATTTGAGGTCGTGGATGGTCACCGGCTTTCCGTCATGGAAGTGCATGCCGGAGCGAAGCTTTACGTCCCAGGTCCTCTCATCGATCGCCACCCAAGACTCGGCCGCCCATGGAATCGGCTTGAGGTCCGGGCTCATAAAGGCCAACCGGTCGTAGATCATGCGTCCGATGTTGCGCATGGTGTTGGCGGCAGCAATGATATTGGTGGTGTCGAGCAGCTTGGTGCTGCCGATGCGCAGCTGCCGCCGCTCGGTCTTCGGCTCCATGTTTATGTAAGAATGGAACATGCTGAAGCTGGATATGCCGAAGCCGGCGACCTGTACCATGCCGGAAAAGGCCTCGCTGTTATAGGCTTCGATCAAACCCGGCCCCCAACCGACCTGGTTAAAATTGAAGTCGTCGCAAATCACGCGCTGCGCGGCCTGCACGGTGGCCAGACGCTCTGCATGCTTGGCTTGCTTATTCTGCTGTTCGATCAACGCGTCGTACTGCTCATTGACCTGCTCGCCATAATTGCGAAAATCGAGGCCGTAGAAACGCGACACCAGATATTCCGACGGGTCGACTCGTTCAGGACGCATCACCGACGCATGGATCTCCATGTCTTGGCGATGGGTATTGACCAGTTGCAGCCAGCGCGTGGTCGAAACCAAATTGACTTCAAAGACGATGCCGAGCGATTGCGCATCCTTGGCCCATTTGCGCATCGCATCGACCCATTCGGTCTTCTGGTGCGGCACATAGATCACCAGGTCAGGAACGCGCTCGCGTGGCTTCGGCCAGGTCAGCCTCTTTCGCGTCTCTTTTACCCATTGCGGATCGTTGAAATAGCTTTCGCGGCGCCTGGCATACAGAGGCAAATACTTGGCATTGGCCAATTTAAACGGCAGCTTATCGGCGACCTCTTGGCCGAACGCGGCGCCCCATCCCAACAATCTCGCTGCGCCCGTCATCAGTGCCGCCTGCAGAAAGGATCGACGGGTGCGCCAGCTCGAAGAGGTTTTATCCGTTTCTTTCATTCCTGTATTGCAATCAAAAGCCCGGCTTATTCTTCCCCCGAAGAACGCTTGTCGAGGGCTGCCTTGGCGGACTCACTGCTTGAAACCACCAATCAACTGCATCAATTCGCCGAATTGCTCCGGCCTCAGACGATCGAATGAGCCGCACATTTCAACGGCGCGCCGGACATCGGCGGGAGACAGCAGCGTGCCGAGCAGATCGCGGATCTTGTCATCGAAGATGCCCTCCGCCAGCGGCGGAGCGCCCCACGAGCCCGGCGGACGCTGACAACTTTCCCGGATGATGGTGCCATCCTCGAGTTCGACCTCGATCGAGATCAACCGGTGCTCATGGTCCGAGGGCAGCGCCGGATCCATGGTCATCACAACCTTTCTCAGTAACGCTTGGATGTCGGCACGGGCGTGACACTCCTCGCTGAAGGTCGAGACGCCCACGTGGCCGTCGATCAGGGCCGCGGCCAGCGTGTATTGCATGCTGAACTTGCCTTCCATGCCGGTCTTCGGGTTCTGTCGATCGGCGGCCGGAAATACCGGCGACAACATGCGTACGGCCTTGATCGCTTTCCAGTCCGGAATCTTCGGATGGGCAAGCAGGCCGCAGACGATCGAATAGTGAGTCTGGAATTTCGACGGAAAGGCTTTGATGGTGCAGCCCGGATCGGTGATGCGGAAGCTCGTGCCAAATTTGAGTAATTCGCTTCTGTCGCCGGCCGGGAAGAAAGCCTTGTAATACCCTTGCTTATCTTCGAGCGCGTTCGGGTTGCCGGTGAAACCGCGAGCCGCCAGCAACGCCGATTCGAGTCCGAGCGAGGCGGCATAGCCGCAATGAGTCATCTTGGTCATGGTGCCGCTGTTGGCGATCAAGCTGCCGCAGCGCGACGCTGTGATGCCGATGGCGTTGGCGAGCTGCTCGTTGTTCAGTTTCAAAAGATGCGCGGCGGCCACCATGGAGCCGTAGGGGCCGACCATACCGGGTTGATGAAAGATAAAATCTTTCGGCTCCAGATAGTGCGAGGACTGCCGCAGCCGCCCTTGGATCTCGATGCCCTTGACCAAGGCGGCGATGATCTCGCGGCCATTTGCACCGATATCTTCGGCCAAAGCGAGGATGGCCGGCAGCGTCGGCGACAGCATATGCGTCGAGGGCATCCAGATCGGCTCGAAATCGAGCACATGCATCGCTGCGCCGTTCAAGAGCGCCGCCGGCACCGGTGCCAGGCGGAAGCCGAGGCCTATGGCGGTAGCGGCCGGCCGCGATTCCAGGGTTTTTAAATGATCAGCCAGGATGCCGACGGCGCTCTCGGTTCGCGCGCCGCCGACCGCGACCGAGATGCCGTCGAGGACGAGCTTGCAAGCGGCCTCGATCTCTTTTTTGCCGAACGACTCATATGTCGTACCGATGATGCGATCGCAAAGTTCAGCTACCAAGCTCATGGCTTTCCCCGCTTATCGATTGGCTATGGCGACAACCGTCGCTCGGCAAAATTACGTTTAGAAGCGCAAGAGATCGCTGCGGGTCAGCGTGACATGCCCGCTGACGCTCGCCGGACCATTGGCTAAAACCCACGTGGCGGAAAGCTCGCCATATAGAGTTTCGGACGATGCAGCATCGACCGGCACGATGACATTGAGCCCGCGCAGCGCGGCGCCCCCGGAGGTGAAGAGGACCGCGCCTTGCGCAGAAGTTCCTACCAGGACGAGATTGTGGATGTCCTTCTTCTTCAGCATCTGTTCCAGATCCGTACCGTAAAATTTGTCGGCGCCGAAGGAAGGAACCGTGGATTCGCCCGGATTGGCGGCGATTTCTTTGGGTAAGGCGGCGAGCGTGCCGTCGCGGACCAGGCTATAGATCACCATCACGCCCGCGGATCTCGCCGCTTTCAGAATGGCGGCGACCTTGGGAAGCGACTGGAAGCAACGCGGCCGCTTTTCCATGTTACAGACGCTCGAATTGAAGTCGAGCAGCAGGAGTGCGGTCTGCTTGGCCTCTGCCGTGACCGGCTTCAGCGTTGGAGCGGTCGGGTGGCCGGCCTGCTCCCAAGACTCGATCACGTCGGCAGCGGAGGCCAACACGCCTCCGCCAACGATCCAAAGCCAGGCGGCGCTCAAGGCCAGCCGCGCGAAGCTCACACCTAGAGTTCTCATGACAGATCCTCCGGATTATCTTTAAGAATTGGCGAGTTTGCCGTGCCCGACGCGCGGATCGTAAGCGCCGATCGAGTTGTCGTACCGGGCCAGGCTTTCCTCAGACAAGTATCGCTCTTCCAACTTCTGCACTTGAGGAAAGCCGGTCAGATCGAACAGGCCGAAGCCGCCCAACGGATGGCTCTTGTTTTCCTTGGCCCACTGCCCGGTTATCGCCTCGCCGCCCGCCTTATACGCGAGCAGAAAATCGTACATGGCGATGGCACCGACTCGATGGACCTGGAAACCCATCATGCAGAGGCGCAATTCCTTGACCTGTTCGTTGGTGATCGGCGGATCGAGCGCATAGGGGGTGATCTTGAGGAGCGCGTCGGGGAAGGCTTCGCGCACCGCGCGGATCTCCTCGAGCGACTGCAGCGCTTCGACATAGATGCTATCGACGCCGGCCTTAAGATAGGCCTCGCAGCGGCGCATCACTTCATCCATGCCGCCGCCGACGGCGCCGCGCGCATCAGTTCGAGCCTGGATGATCACGTCTTTGTCGAGCTGGTCGCGGGTATCACAGGCTGCGCGGTATTTGCTGACCGCCTCCTCGATGGAAATCAATTCTTTACCCTTGACGAAGCCGCATCGCTTGGGGGCCACTTGGTCCTCGATGAAGAGGCCTGCGGCACCGGCGCGGATGATCTCATCAACTGTACGCACGACATTGATGGCGTTGCCGAAGCCGGTATCGCAATCGACGATCACGGGGATCGAGACGGCTTGGCAAATACGCCGCGTGTTCTCGGCAATCTCCGTCAAGGTGATGAAGCCGGCATCAGGCAGACCGAAGAGGTGACTGGCCGTATGCGAACCAGAGATACCGAAGTAGCTGAAGCCGGTGGCTTCCGTCAGTTGCGCATGTTGCGCGGTTCCACCCCAGATTCCCATCACCGGATACGGGCCCTCGGTCAGGAGTCGCCGAAATTCCGTGCTCGGCTTGGTCGCGATTGCATTCTTGCGTAAGCGCATCTTCTTTCCTTAAGTATCCCGTGGGCGGCCAAGTGGTTGACTAGAAGTATACTGTCGACAACTCGCCACCGCAATACCATCAATAGGCCTGTAATCGAGGTTTTACCCTGTAGTTGCCGCATAAAAGTGAAAAATACTGTAGACAATCTACATATGAAGGAATAATTTAGCGATCGTACAACGACAGTCGATTGTAGTCTGTCTACAAGAGCCGGCCCACAGAACAGCGCCCGAAGGCGCTGCGCGCAGGGGTTAAGGATCAAAAATGCATAGATCGGGAGTTGTTAATGATTAAGAGGCTAAGTTCCAGATCACCGGACAGTAAATTCACCGTCGCATTCGCTCTCGCCGTGGCGGCGACAGTGTTTGGCGGTCCATTGGCCAGGGCCCAGTCCCAACCGGCAGGCACGGCTGCCGCCCCAATCCCGGGCCAGGCCCAATCCATCGAGGGCCTCGACGAAATAGTGGTCACGGCTGAGCATCGCAGCGAATCCATGCAGAACGTGCCGATTACCGTCGAAGCGTTTTCCGGCGCGGTTCTTGATCAGCTGAACATTTCCAACCCGAGCGATCTTTCTGCGATCACACCGGGTCTGAATATCACACGCGCCAATATCGGCGCGGTGCCCTTTCTGCGCGGCATCGGCAACTTTACCGCCTCGCCGGGAAATGAAGCTGCCGTGGCCACCTATATCGACGGCGTCTACCGCCCCTCGGCGGGAAGTTCCTACTACGCCTACAACAACGTCGAGCGCATCGAGGTGCTGAACGGCCCGCAAGGAACATTATTCGGCCGTAACGCAGCGGGCGGCGTGATCAACGTGATCACCAAGGACCCAACCCAGACGCCTGAGGCGGTCGTCTCGGTTGGCCTCGCCTCTTATTTGACCACCACCGAGAACATTTACGTCGCCGGCGGCATTACCCCCAATCTGGCCGCGGATTTCGCGGGTTATTTCGAGCATCAGTCTGACGGCTGGGGCAAGAACCTCTACAACAATACCGGCGCCTACTTCAATGACGAGACCTCGCTGCGCAGCAAGTGGGTGTGGACACCGACCGACGCGGACAAGGTCACCTTCATCGCCTATTTCGATCGCGTCCGGGATGACGAAGGGAGCTCCAGTAACCTGGTGCCTGGCTTTAAGTCACAGACCGGCTATACCACCTTCGGCAGCTTCTACGACATCGACACTCAATTCAACCCGCAGGCCGACACCTTGAACCGGGGTGGCAGCATCCAGGAGGTCCACAATTTCTCCTGGGCAGATCTAACCTCGATCACCTCCTATGGGCTCGAATCGGCACATGGCTTCATTACCAATGATTCCTGCCCCTGCTACCTCCAGGACGCCGCGGTTGGCGGCCGCGACGAAACCTACAGCCAGGAACTGCGCCTGGGAAACAGCCTCAATTCGGGCGTCAAGTGGGAAGTCGGCATATACGGCTGGTGGGACAGGTCCAATCAAGATCCATTCATCCAATACGGTACCGGTCTCGGCGCCTCTGCCCTGCCCGGTTACGTGAAGCTTACTTACAGTCAACAGCTGACGCGTTCGGCGGCGGCGTTCTCGCAGGTCACCATTCCGGTCCTCGACGACAAGACCGATGTAACCCTCGGCGTGCGCTACACCCATGACTGGCGCTCCATTTCGGGCTTTCAGGCCAATGACGTGGGCAAGGTGTTGAACCAAGCCTCCGGCAACACCGCGGCCGGTGACCCGACCGCGCGCGTGGCGCTGGACCATCACCTCACCGACGACGTCCTGGTCTATGCGTCGTGGAACCGCGGCTTTAAGAGTGGTAACTACAACCTCTCCAATCCGACCCAGCCTCCCACGCAGCCGGAAACGCTCAACGCCTACGAAGTCGGAATGAAGAGCGAGTTTTTCGACCGTCGGCTGCGCATTGACACCTCGGCCTTCTTTGACAAGTTCAACAACCTGCAGGTGCAGCAGCAGCTGGTCACCGGCAACTTCACCACCAATGCCGGGGCCGCGACTTATAAGGGCATTGATCTGGCCATCACCGCCCTGCCGATCCCGCATTTGACGTTGACATTCGCATCCGAAGTGCTGGATGCGACCTACACCCAATACGACAATGCCTCGCTGCTATTCCCGACGGCGACCGGCGATGGTTTCAAACAGCTGACGGGCAATGCCACCGGCGATTCAATCCCGTTCGCCGAACCCTTCTCCGCCAGCACCACCGCTGCCTACGATTTCAAGATGTTCGGCGGCAGCGCCTTGCTCAGCAGTGTAGTGTCCTTCCACCACGGCTTCAGCTTCGATGTGCAGGGCATCACCCGTCAGCCGCCCTACTGGCTCAGCAACCTCTCCTTTGCCTGGACCACGCCGAACAATCGTTGGGAGTTCAAGGCCTATAGCGATAACTTATTCAACACACATTACTACTCACAGGAGCAAGCCTCGTCGATTGGCGTCACCTATTCCGCCGCACCGCCGCGCTACTTCGGCGGCCGAGTGACCTTCCACATGTAAGTCTCCCGCCGCCGCGACGGGCACCTTCGAGCGCCCGGTCGCGGCGGTGGTCCATCTCCACAGAAGGACGAAGACGCTGACGGATATCTTCGATCTGCTCGTCATCGGCGGCGGCAATGCGGCGCTATGCGCCGCGATCTCCGCCAGCCGCAATGGCGCCAAGACTTTGATTTTGGAAGCTGCGCCAAAATTTTATCGCGGCGGCAACACCCGGCATACGCGCAACATGCGCTGCGCTCACGACATGGCGACGGAGACCTTGACCGGCCCTTACACAGAGTCGGAATTCTTCGACGATCTACTGCGTGTTACCGAAGGCCGTACGGACGAAGAGTTGGCGCGCCTGATGATCGCCGAGTCGAAGGACATGTTGACTTGGCTGCCGCGGCAAGGCATTCGCTGGCAGCCCTCTCTCGGCGGCACGCTCAGCTTAGGTCGCACCAATTCTTTTTTTCTCGGCGGCGGCCGCGCGATGCTGAATGCGCTGTATCGCACCGCCGAATCGCTCGGCGTGGAGATTCGCTATGAGTCCGAGGTGATCGACATCGAAATTCGCGACGGTCGTTTCGTCTCGGCTACGCTGCTGCATGAGGGCGGGCATCGGCAAGTGCGTGCCTCGGCGCTCGTTGCCGCGTCCGGCGGCTTTGAGGCGAATCTCGAATGGCTGAAAAGCTCGTGGGGCGATGCGGCCGACAATTTCCTGATCCGCGGCACCCGGTATAACCGCGGCTCGATCCTGAAGATGCTGCTCGACAACGGGGCCCAGCAGGTCGGCGATGCCAAGCAGTGCCATGCTGTGGCGATCGACGCGCGTGCTCCCAAATTCGACGGCGGCATCATCACCCGGCTCGATTGCGTCGTGTTCGGCATCGTCGTCAACAACCGCGCGGAACGGTTTTATGACGAAGGCGAAGATATCTGGCCCAAACGTTATGCCATCTGGGGCCGACTGGTAGCCGAGCAACCCGAGCAGATCGCTTACATCATCTTCGATGCGCCGTCGCTTCGTCTGTTCATGCCCTCGATGTATCCGCCGTTCGTGGCCGACTCGGTTCCCGCACTGGCGCAGAAGCTCGGGCTCAATGCCGCAGCCCTGCAGCGGACGGTCCAGCAGTTCAATCGCGCGGTCCGCCTCGGTGCCTTCGACCCCGGGCGCCTTGACGATTGCGCGACCGAGGGACTGTCTCCCCCGAAGAGCCATTGGGCGCGTCGCTTGGAAGCGCCTCCGTTCTATGCCTATCCGGTACGACCGGGCATCACCTTCACTTATCTCGGCGTGCGCATCAACAAGCAGGCCCGCATCGTGTTGCAAGACGGAACGCCATCGCAAAACATGTTCGCCGCCGGGGAGATCATGGCCGGCAATGTCTTGGGAAGCGGCTATGCCGCCGGCATTGGGATGACCATCGGCGGAGTATTCGGCCGCTTGGCGGGGCGGGCAGCAGCCAATCATGCAAAAGACTGACCTTTTTCATGAGGCTGATCGAGTGATGACTGTCTGCAATGCCTGCCGATATTGCGAAGGGCTGTGCGCTGTGTTTCCAGCCATGGAGATGCGCAAAGCGTTCGGCTCGGGCGATTTGAATTTTCTGGCCAATCTTTGCCACGATTGCGGCGCCTGTTATGTCGACTGTCCCTTCTCGCCGCCGCACGAATTCAACGTCAATGTGCCGAAGGTTCTGGCCGCCGTTCGTGCACAAACCTACGAGGGTTACGCCTGGCCGCGATTTCTCGCGCCCCTGTTCATCCGCAATGGCTTGACACTTGCCGCTGCAATGCCGGCCGGCATTGGCGTCTTCGTTCTGTCCTTGATGCTTCAGGGCCACCCGCTGCGCATGTCGCAGCGGCCGGCCGCGGGCGGTATCGACTTCTACGCCTACATCCCGCATCAGGACATGGTTCTTTTGTTCGGCTTGACGTTCCTGTATTCGATCCTTGCCATCATCATGAGCGGGCGGGAATTCTGGCGCCATATCGGTGCCTCCCCAGCGCATACCTCTTTGTCGAAGGCTGTCTGGCAAGCCCTCAGAGATGCAGCATCTTTGCGCTATCTCGACGGCGGCGGAGACGGCTGCAGCAGCGCACTGGAGACCAAGCGCGATTATCGCCGGTTGTTTCATCACATGACGGCTTACGGTTTCCTGCTGTGCTTTAGCGCAACTTCGATCGCCACTCTCTACCACTATTTACTGAAGCTGGAAGCGCCCTACGCCTGGTGGCAACTACCCGTTCTACTCGGCACCGCCGGCGGTATCGGGCTCTCCTTCGGATCAGCCGGACTGCTCGTGGAGAAGTTTCGGCGCGACAGCGCGCTTAGCGACAAGCGCACACGCGGGGCGGAGGTCGGCTTCATCAGCCTGCTTCTGTTATCTGCGGTGAGCGGACTACTGTTGACTTTGCTTCGCGAAAGCGCGGCGCTCCCAGTGTTGCTGGCGCTGCATCTGGGGATTGTGCTCACCTTGTTCCTGGCACTGCCCTACAGCAAATTCGTCCATGGGCTTTATCGCTTCCTTGCACTAGTACGGTCGGCGCAGGAACGACAGCACTGATGCGATCAATTGTCTGCCAAATCAGGTCCAGCCGAACCTGTCGGCAAGATCGAACAGAGCGGCGCCCGTTCCCAGCACGGCCAGGGGATGTACCTTGGTGCTAAGGAGAACCAGCATCGAGAGCAACGCGACGCTCCAACCCAGTGGACTCGCCTCGCTCGCGCGCAGAAGCGAGAAGGGTCCCGCCAACACGAGGCCGGCGGCGATCGGGGTAAGTCCCTTCGACAGGATGACACGCCAGTGCGATTCGCGGTGGCGGCGCCATAGCCGGGCCGCAAAATAGAACAGTAAGGAGGACGGCAAGAACATGCCAACCGCAGCAGCGACAGCTCCCGGCAACCCTGCGACATGCCACCCAACTAACGGGATCATAAGTAGGTTGGGTCCAGGCGACGCACGTGAAATGGCGAAATCGTCGAGAAACTGGCTGCGAGTCAGCCAGTGGTGTTGATCCACCACGATGCGCTGAACGTCTGCCAGCACACTCTGCCCGCCGCCGATCGACAGCAAGGACAGTGGCGTGAATTCGAGCAGCAAGTCGCGAACAGCCTCAAGATTCATGCCGGCTCCGAGAGATAGCCCCACAGAGCACCGACGGCGGCGAGAACCAACGCGACCGGAACCATCGGCAGGCGCAACACGCCGACGCCGACAAAGGCTGCCGCCGCAAGGGCCAGAGCTACGGGTTGGCGCGCGGCGCGGCGTCCGGTGCGAAAGCCCATGCTGAGCGACATGCCGATTGCCGCCATCGCGGTGCCGGACAACAGCATATGAATGTCACGATTGCTGCCCCAGCGCGCATAACCTGCGGCAACCAGACTCAACGCGATCAGCGGCACGCCGACCAATCCCAGCAAGGCAGCTGCGATGCCGGCGCCTCCGCGCAGGTGCGAGCCGATCCATATCGCTAGGTTGATGACGTTGACACCCGGGATCGCTTGGGCCAGCGCAAGACCTGAAAAGAATTCATCGTCGGTCAGCCATTTGCGCTTCTGCGCCGCCTCGCGATAGATCCAGCCGGACACCCCGCCGCCAAAGCTCTGAATTCCAATGACGGAAAAAACGCGGACGATCTCGATCAGGGCTACTTCACGCGTGGCGTCCTGCACTTCACCATGCTCCTCGATTGGGGGTTGCTTCCGCCGGCCGCTGTGATGAAAGGCTCGACCGTTAATTCCCATTCATCTGCGATTGTATACAATAGACTGTCGTCGATCCGATCGCAATTGCTTGGAGCCTCAGCGCAGAGGCCGAAAATTGATCAAATTGGTGCGGCGACGAGTATGACCGGCGCCGCTTTCGCGGCCGCGCTCGTCTTTTTTAAAGAGTCCGCAATTCGGAGTTGAAAAATCCATGTCTGATGCCAATCCTCACCGCCATGGCGGCAAGAGCCTGGTCGACGCGCTTATCCGCAATGGCGTGGACACCATATATTGCGTCCCGGGCGAAAGTTTTCTGCCGGTGCTCGACGCCTTGGGCGACGCCGGCAGCATCCGCACCATTGTCACCCGCCATGAAGGTGCGGCTTCGAACATGGCGGACGCCTACGGCAAATTGACCGGACGGCCCGGCATCTGTTTCGTCACCCGCGGACCTGGGGCGACCCACGCCAGCAACGGCGTCCACACCGCACGGCAAGATTCGACGCCGATGATCCTCTTCGTCGGCCAGATCGACAATGCCTTCCGCGAGCGCGAAGCTTTTCAGGAGGTCGACTTTCGCCAAATGTTCGGCGGCCTGGCGAAATGGGCGACCGAGATCGACAGCGTCGAGCGCATCCCGGAAATTATCGCCAAAGCATTCAGCGTTGCGTTATCGGGGCGGCCCGGCCCTGTGGTGATCGGCCTGCCCGAAGGAGTGTTGTTCGACGAGGCGGCCCCCGTCAAGGCGCCGCAGTCACGCGTCATCCAGGCCGCTCCCCAGCTCGATTCGATTCAAGAACTCCATGCTTTGCTGGCCAAAGCGGAGCGGCCACTCGTGATCGTCGGCGGCACTGCCTGGGACGACCGAGCCTGGGCTGATCTCAAGAACTTCGTCACGTCCTGGAACCTACCGGTGACCGCCTCCTTCCGCCGCCAGGATCTGTTCGACAACCGTGACAGTCATTATTGCGGCATGTTGGGCCTCGGCGTGTCTCCCAAGCTCGCCGAGAGAACCAAGGCGGCCGACCTTCTGCTGGTGATCGGCTCGCGTTTGGCCGAGACAACCACTTCTGGCTACACCTTGGTCAAGAGTCCGCTGCCCGATCAGACCATGATCCATGTTCACCCGGATCCCGAGGAACTCGGCCGCGTCTATCAGGCAACCTTGCCCATCAATGCCGGCATGCGCACTTTTGCGGCAGCGCTCGACCGCCTCGCTCCTCCGCAGAAGATTCCCTGGAACGAGTGGACCCACTCGGCGCGGCAAGACTACCTCAGCCATTCTTCTCCGCCTGCGCTCGATGCGCGCCACATCGGCGTTGATTTCGCCAAAGTAGTCGCCCATCTCAGCGAGGTGTTGCCTGATGATGCGGTGATCGCCAACGGCGCCGGCAACTATACGGTCTGGGTGCATCGCTTCTACCGCTATCGCCGGCCCTTCACGGAGCTAGCGCCGACTAATGGCGCCATGGGATATGGCTTTCCCGCCGCGATCGCCGCCAAGTTGCGCTTTCCCGAACGTACGGTGGTTGGATTTGCCGGCGACGGCTGTTTCATGATGTATCCGCAGGAGCTCGCAACCGCGATGCAGTTCGGCGCTCCACTGGTCGTCATCGTCGTGAACAACGGGATGCTGGCCACCATCCGCATGCATCAAGAACGGCAATACCCCGGGCGCGTCGTGGGAACTCAGCTCGTCAATCCTGATTTCGTCGCCTTCGCCAAGTCCTTCGGGGCACATGGAGAACGCGTCGAGCGGACGGATGATTTCCCTGCCGCATTCGAGCGGGCGCAGAAAGCAGGAGTGCCTGCCTTGATCGAACTTAAGGTCGATCCCCGGCAGATCACTCCACAAATGTTCATGGCTTAAAGACCCAACAATGCAGATTCTCGGAGAAATGATTCTCGGCCGCCGCTCGATCAAAGGCGGCGCGGGCGAGGTGCACGCCGTCGCGGCCGCGACAGGTGAGCGGCTCGAGCCTGCCTTCGGTTGCGGCGACAGCAAATTTGTCGACCAAGCCTGCGCACTGGCTGAGGCTGCCTTTGATCCCTATCGCCAGCTGGCCGACGAGCGCCGCGCCGTATTTCTCGAGGCGATCGGTCAGCGGGTCCTCGATCTCGGCGAGCCGCTCATCGAGCGAGTCATACTGGAAAGCGGATTGCCCCGCCTCCGCGTCGAGGGCGAGCGAATGCGCACGGTCAACCAACTACGGCTGTTCGCCACCATGCTGCGCGAGGGGCGCTGGCACGATGCCGTGCTCGATGACGCGCTACCAGAGCGTCATCCGCCACGGCCGGCGCTGGCTCGGCGGCGAATCGGACTAGGGCCGGTAGCCGTGTTTGGCGCCAGCAACTTTCCACTAGCCTTCTCGGTGGCGGGCGGAGACACCGCTTCCGCCCTGGCGGCAGGCTGTCCGGTTGTGGTGAAGGCACATCCTGCCCATCCTGGCACCTCTGAATTAGTAGGCAAGGCTATCCAACGCGCAGCCATTGATACCGACATGCCCGAGGGAGTGTTCTCTCTGGTGTTCGGCAACACCATCGAAATCGGAGAGCTTCTTGTGCGCCATCCCGCGATTCAGGCGGTTGGCTTTACCGGCTCGCGCCAGGGCGGCTTGGCCCTGGTGCGGCTCGCCCAGCATCGTCAGCGCCCGATTCCGGTGTATGCCGAGATGAGCAGCATCAATCCGACTTTTCTGCTGCCCGGCGCACTAGCGGCGCGCGGACCAGTCATTGCGGCTGGCTTCGCTAACTCGCTGACGCTGGGAACGGGCCAGTTTTGCACCAATCCCGGTCTGGTGATCGCGCTGGCCGGACCGGATCTCGATGCATTCCTCAACGCGGCGCAGGCCCAGCTCGCCGCCAAGCCGGCGGGGACCATGCTGACTGCGAGTATCTGCGCTGCTTATGGTAGGGGGCTGGACCGCCTGCGCCGCAGCGCTGGCGTCGAGAAGATCGCCAGCGGCCAGCCACCGGCACAACCGGACAAGGTGGGTGCCGCACTGTTCAAAACTGATGCGAGCACGTTCCTCGCCTCAGCGACACTTGCGGAAGAAAATTTCGGCCCCAGCTCACTTGTGGTGGTCTGCACGGACCAGGCGGAGCTACTCGCGGTCGCCGCGCACTTCGAGGGCCAACTCACCGCAACTTTGCATGTGGAAAGTGGCGACTATGACCTGGCCGGCAAGCTGCTGCCGATATTGGAGAGAAAGGTCGGTCGCATACTGTTCAACGATTTTCCGACCGGTGTCGAAGTGTGCGCTGCCATGGTGCATGGCGGCCCGTTCCCTGCTTCCTCCGACAGCCGCACCACTTCAGTCGGCCCGGCGGCGATCGAACGCTTCCTGCGGCCGGTGTGCTATCAGAATGTTCCGGACGCACTGCTTCCACCCTCATTGCAGGAGGCCAATCCGCTCGGCATCTCGCGCATGCGCAACAGTGAATCGCGCAGGGACTCGCGCCGCTGAACAAAGCGGCGTGAAAACGAACCGGTTGGTCCGGTGGCCAGTGCGGCGCCGAATGCGAGCGGGACTGTCAAGCTACGGCTAGGCAGGAGTTTGGCGCGAGCGTACATTTGGTGCGCAATATTGACGCAAGCACATAGGAGCCTGTGAAATGAACGCAACGACGTTGACTGCCTTGCTGGCCGGCGCGGCCATTTCGGCGCTGGCAGCGCCCACCGTGTTCGCGGCGCCAGCCGCGCCGGCGCCCGGCGCTTATCAAACGCCGATGAACGCGTATGGTCAGCCCGATTTCGAGGGCACCTGGACGAACGCGACTTTAACGACGCTCGAACGACCCAAAGAGTACGGCACCCGCAAGGTGATGACCCCCGAAGAGGTCAAGAAAGTTGAAGGCGACGACGCGAAACTGTATGCGGCGGATGCTGCGCCAAGAGACCCCAAATTCAAGACCACCGATCTGCCGCATGATTGCGGCAAGGGCTTCAGCGGCGCGGGATGCGGCTACAACGCCGCGTGGATCGACCCCGGCACCACGGTGATGCGCGTCAACGGCGAGCCGCGGAGCTCTTTTATTACAGACCCAGCCGATGGTCGTCTGCCGCCCTACAAGAGCGGCGTCAAGGCTCCCGGAATGGAGCAGTATGCGCACCGCGGCGAGAATCCTGAGAATATGGCCGTGTCTGAACGCTGCTTGAGCTCATTCGGCTACAGTGCCGGACCGGTGATGCTGCCGTTGCTCTACAACAATAATTACGAGATCGCACAGACCAAGGACACGGTGGCCATTGTGGTCGAAATGGTGCACGACGTGCGCATGATTCATATCGGCGGAAAGCATCGCACCGACGGTCTGCGGCCGTGGATGGGCGACTCCATAGGTTGGTACGAGGGTCCAACCTTAGTTGTCGAGACGACCAACTTTCCGCAAGCGACGGCGCTCCAGGGCGCTTGGAAAGAATTGAAAGTCACCGAACGATTTACGCGCGTCGGACCGCATCGGATTCTGTATCAATTCAAAGTTCAGGACCCGAGTGTATGGGATACCTCGTGGGGCGGCGAATACGAGTTCAGTGCTTCCAAGGGCCGGATCTTTGAGTACGCCTGTCACGAGGGCAACTACGCACTTGGTGATATGCTCGCCGGCGCCCGTGCTGATGAAGCTGCGGCAGCCAAGAAGACGGCGGCGGCGACACCTGCATCCGGCGGTTCACCGGTGAAGAAGCAATAGAGCTGGAGCGTTTTCGACGCCTATTCTGGATCCGGCCTTGAGTTCGCAGGCCGTTGTCCGTGTTTCCACAGATGTCGATCGAAGGATGACAAGGTGTAGTCGATCGACAGTGCAAGCCATCCGCGATCGGTGAACCAGCGAAGATTGGCGCCACCCTCGAATCTGTCACTCATGCTGAAGCCTCCGCCACGGATGTACAGCAGAATGGGTGCAGACTGTCCCGTTGCGGCTGACTTGGGTTTGTAGACGAGAAGATGCAGCGGCTGATCTTGCCAGGGCGCGAACGCGTCGTTCGGCGCTGCCGAATCGTCTCGTCGATGAAAACGTATTCCCACAGGAGGCACGGCCCATTAGGCTTGCGTGTTCACATCGAAGGTCTACGGCAGTGGAAAGAAAGAAGGTGCGGCGATGGCTGTTGGGGCTGGCATGCGCCTCATATTCCCTATCCGGCCTCTGCGCAGACGGCGGCGATTTTTGGCAGAGTACCTATCCGCATTTGCGTGAGCCCACCGCGGACTCCCGGCCGAAAGTCCGCACCCGCGCGGATCAGAAAAACATTGAAGCGCTTGCGGCGGCAGGCTTTGGCGGCGCTGAAATTGGAATCGACTTTCGCGCTGATCCAACCTCCGTGCGTGCGGCGCTCCGCGCGCTCCTGGAGACCTCGCGCCGCGTCGGGCTGCAGGTGGATTTGGCGCCGGGCGGAGGGCAACCCTACGCAAGCCCCGGCATCGAGCTGAAGGACTCGATGCAGCAGCTGGTCTCGGAGACGGCGACCGTCAGCGGCCCGATGCAATACGAGTGGACACCTCGTCAACCATCGCGGTTGGCTGGCGAGGCCACGCTCGTCGCCATCAGCGCGGCGAGAATAGTCACTGAGGCGGCCGCGCCGGTCGTGCTCGACGCCAAGAGCGCCATCGATCTCACCGCCCAGCTGGACAGCCGCGGCGTACTGCATTGGCACATTCCCGCGGGGCGATGGCTGCTGTTCAGTTATTGGCGGCGCGCCACGGGTCAAATCATGGCAGGCAATCCTTTCGTGGCGCCCGAAGCATGGAGCGCTCAGGTGCCCGGGAAAGACCAGGCTGCCTATCTGACCGCCGATATCTTCAGCGCAAAGGGCATTTCGGCGGCACTGGCCTATCTAGATCAAAATCTATTGAGCGACGATGCGGCGCTGCTACGCGGTGGGGATCTCGCGCACGACTCGCTCGAGGTACAGGCGGAGATGTTTTGGACCGGGGATCTGCCCGCCGAATTCCAGCGCCGTCGCGGCTATTCGCTCATCCCGTATTTGCCTGCGCTGAACACACCCAAGGACTCTTCCTTCAATCCGCTCGATCCGAGCTGGGGCGGCGCCTTGCCTGTGCGATCTTACGAGTTCAATGGCGACGCGGGCGAGAGAGTACGGTACGACTATGCACAAACGCTCACCGACTTGTATTGCGATCGCTACCTAAACGCCTTCGCACAGTGGGCCCACGGCAAAGGGATGCGCACGCGCGTGCAGGTGGCCTATAACTATTTCGCACTCGACATGCTGCGCAGCGCGCGCGCCGTGGATATCGCAGAGAATGAAAGCTTCGATTCGGGCTGGAGCAAGCCCTTCGACGCAAGCATCCCGACTTACGGCACTGACCGCTGGCGCCATGCGATGGACTCCTACCGCCTGACAGGATCCGCCATGCACCTTGCAGGCCGGTCGCGGGCGACGATCGAATTCGGTGATGATTTTGCCATCTACCGCAAGGAGCCGGTGGACTACGTACAGCAGCTCAACGAGGCACTCGCCGGCGGGATTACCCAAGGATTGCTGACGGCGTTTTCGAGCGCTGATACCGCGTGGCCGGTCCCGCAAGGCCTCGCACATATTGGTCTCGGCGATGAATGGAGCGCCGCGTGGCCGCAGTGGCGCGATTGGCGAAGGCTCACCTCGTATTTCGCACGCGCCACCCAACTGCTCGAATCCGGCACTCCGCGAGCGGATGTCGCCATCTATCACGACCGAGGGCTTGCCACGGTGCACGATGATGCGCCGCTGTTTGCGGACGCGACGCTGGAGGGACACGGATACACGTATGACTTCGTCGATCCCGCGGCACTGTCGGCGCCGGAGGCTGGCGAAATTGATGGCATGCTGTTCGGCCGGCGCGTCGGCTATCGCGCGCTGCTTCTGGATCACGAGGCCTCGATCCCAGCGGCCGCGGCGCAGGCCATCCTGACATTGGCGAGGCGCGGACTTCCGGTGGTCATCGTGGGCGATGCGCCGTCAAAGAGCAGCGGATTCGCGAATCACGAGGTGAATGATCAGCGTGTGAAAACATCGATGGCGGCGCTCTTGAAGTTGCCCAATGTGGCTCGAATCAGCTCGCGAGCCGAGGTTGCCGCGGCGCTGCGCGACCTCGGATGCGCGCCGGCCGCCTCCTTCGGCGCTGATTCGCCGCTGCTCACTATCCGACGCCGGCAAGACACACATGATCTGTGGTGGATCTTCAATCCGACCAAGGAGACCGTCTCAGTGGAGGCATCGTTGAGCGCCGTGGGCGCTCCTTACATCATCGATCTGTGGAGCGGGCACGCCGAGCGTCTCGCGCAATGGAAACAACAGGACCGACAAACCCTATTCCCGCTCAAGATCATGCCGCACCAAAGCATGGCGGTACTGATCCGGCGCGACGAAGCGGCGCCGCTGCATGCACTGCCCTCCCCCGGCGTCCAAGTGCTGCAGGAGGGAGATGATTTCATGGTCATCGCAACCTCACCGCAATCACTGAAATTTAGCAACGGCCTCTCGCGCGACATCGACCCGCGGAGCCGCCCGCGGCCCGTGGCGGCGGCGCGCTGGCATTTGCACATGGACGAACAATTACCTGACGGTCCCCGGACACATGAGCTGGACTTGAACGAGTTGATGGACTGGCGCCAGATCCCCGCGCTAAAGGATGCCGTGGGTAGCGCACTGTACGCGGCAGAGGTCTCGCTGCCGCCGGAGTGGTTCGGCGCGGATCGCGGCATTCTCCTGTCCGTGGGAGAGGTGCACGGCGCCATGCAGCTCATGGTGAATGATCACCTGGTTACCGAACAGACGACCGGGCACGGGCAATGGCTCGTGGGCGCATGGCTCAAACCGGGCGTGAATTCCCTGACGGTGCGGTTGGATACCACGCTTCTGAATCGAATGGTCGCACTTCGCGCCAGCGGCGATGGCCGCTACCAGACAGGACCCACCGCGCTGACGAGTGCCCCGTCCGGACTGTTGGGGCCTGTCATTCTGAGCAGTGTTGCCCGCGTGACGGCACCCTTTTAGCCTAACCGCACCCAATCTATCCAGTTGCAGCGGTTCACCCGATCGAGCCTGACCTCATCGGCGAGCATGGCGCGAGGACGATGCGGAGGGTGGAAACGGATCGCGACGTAGAAGCTTTTTTAGCGCGCGGTGGCGATGTTATCCGCCTGCGCGCGCTCAAAACGCCCGCCGAGCAGATAGGCAATCGGAAACCAGACGGCCGAAATCACGACTCCGAAGACCGCAAGTCCTACCACGCCATAAGGCAGCACCGCCGCGCTCAGCCAGGACGAGGTGAGATCGCCGAAGCGGTAAACCACCGTGTCGATGACATTTTTGGCCTTGTATTTGGCCTGCTGGTCCACCGCCGTGAACAGCATGTCGCGACTTGGCTTGGCGATGGCATATTCGGCAAAGCGGCGCACCACCTGGATCGAGGCCAGCACAATGAGCACCGGCGAAAAGATGACCGCCAGGAACGCCACGACCATGATGACCGGGTTGAGTAGTAAGCCCGCCGTGACACCGAAGCGCCGGATGAAGCGGCCGGTCCCGAACAGTTGGATCAATACCGCGATGGAATTGGTCGCCAGGTCGATGCTTGCGTAAGCCTGAGTGCGGGCCTCTCGCGAGACGAAAGCCTTGCTGATCAGATCGCCGAGCTGAAAATAGATTACGGTTGAGATCCAGGTCATCAACAGCAGGAACAGCGCGATCATCAAGAGATAGCGTGACTTGAACAGCAACATGAAACCATCAAACGGATTGCCGCCCAGCCGGTGATCGAGCGAGGTCTTCTGCGCGTCCTCGTCCACCGCCACGAGTCTGCGCTTCTCTCTTTCCATCAGGCGCACCAGAATCGCGGTGATGGCAAAGCCGGCTGCCGAAATCAGCAGTAGAGTGTTGGTCCCGAGCGCGCGGACGAACACGATGGTGAACGCCGGGGCGCAGATCGTGCCGACGGTGCCGCCCGCGGCGATAAAGCCAAACAGCCGTTTCGCCTGATCGCTGGAAAAGATGTCGGCCATCAGGCTCCAAAATACCGAGATCGTCAGAAGATTGAAGGTCGAAACCCAGACATAGAACGCGGCCGCGATCCAGCGGTCGTTGGTGACGGCGCGAAATAGGAAATAAAAGACGATCAGGGTGATGGCGATAAAGCCGTAGACCCACGGGAGGAAACTCGCGAGCCGGATGCGGGAGGCAAGGCCGGCGAATATCGGCGCGACGATGAGACTCAACAAAAAGGTGCCGGTGAAGAGCTCCTGCAGATGTGCGACGCCGTAAATCGTGCCCATCGTGTCGCGCAAGGGGCGCAGGATGAAATAGCTGGTCATGAGAAGGAAAAAATAGATGAACGCGGTGAGCGCAACCTTGATCTCATGATGCTCCACACCGGCGATTCGCCGCAGCATCCGCGAGGATCCGCTACCAGTCAGATCGGTCATGGCGATGACGTCGTCTCAGCCGAGCGACGCTACATACTCCGCCATGCGCGCGCGCTGTTTGGCATCCGGCAAACGTCCGCGGCCCGCGGCGAGATTGTCGATCATGTGCTCGGCCTTGTCGGTGCCGGGTATGACCGCGGTCACGGCGGGATGGGAGAGGATGAACTTGAGGAAGAACTGGCCCCAGCTTGCGCAGTCGAAATCGGCCGCCCACTCGGGCAGCTTGCTGCCCAACGCCTTGCGAAATAGCTTCCCGCGTCCGAAGGGTAGCGCCACCAGCACCGCGGCGCCCGCGTCCGCGGCGGCGGGCAGCAGCCGCTCCTCGGCGTCGCGGTTGTCGATCGCATAATCGATCTCCAAGAAATCGGGCTTGCCTCGTTTGAGGATCGCTTCGGCGGCGGCATAGTCACCTTTGAAAGTAGTCGTGATGCCCGTAAAGCGGCACAGACCCTGGGCTTTCAGCGCGTTCAGGCCGGCCATGTCTTGGCGCGGGTCGCGCACGTTGTGAAGTTGCAGCGCGTCCACCTTATCGGTCTTGAGCCGTTGCAGACACTGTCGTGCTTCCGCCGCCTCTCCCCCGGTCCGGTATTCTTCGAGTTTGGTGGCGATGAATACACGCGGACGCAACCCCGTGTCGGCGAGGATGCTGCCGATCACGTTTTCGGCGTTGCCGTAGGAAGGTGCGGTATCGACGACGGTGCCGCCACCGGCCACAAGCGCACGGATGACCTCGGTCGGGCCGGTCCGCTCCTGCGGAGCCGCTCCCACATTGAACACGCCGGCCGTGCCGACGCCGATCACGGGCAGGGTTTCGCCGTGCCCGTGCGGAATAGGACGAGCCAGCATGGGCTTCTGCGCGTCGCCCGCGGCCAACCCCGGTATCAACAGGCTTGCGCTCAACCCGCCGCACATGATTACCGCGTCACGACGCGAAAGAAGCTGATTGCCACCTTTCATGTGAACCTCCTGCTGCGCCAGAGTTTTGCAGCATACCAAGGTCAGCTAGCAAAAAATCGATCCAAACAAATTCAACAACTTGCCGCGCGTCCCTTTATTTCCTGGAAGAAACCACCGGAAGCTCGATATAGGACGCATTCTCGCCGGCATGATGCAAAGTATTGTTGGCCACCACGCCCACGCTCTCGCTTTCGTTCGGTCCGCCCGTGTTGAGATTCCGTACGAACTTGGGGAAGTTCGACGAAGTGACTTCAATGCGGATTCGGTGGCCTTTGTCGAAGCGCAGGCTGGTCGTCATGGGTGTGGGTTTGATGGTGTAGATGCCATCCGGCGTCATCATTTCCGACTTGTCGAAACCGTTTCGATAACGCGCCCTGAAAATCGTGTCGCCGATGATATAGGCCGTACCGTCCGGCAACACA
>Ga0307474_10000142_pt1 | contig 52489 bp, 40 predicted proteins | sample atmos_gasesECM1C_2_FD_203312 | JGI IMG/M metagenome (GOLD analysis project Ga0307474, IMG submission 203312) | Hardwood forest soil microbial communities from Morgan-Monroe State Forest, Indiana, United States - atmos_gasesECM1C_05 | ecosystem: Environmental > Terrestrial > Soil > Temperate... | reverse complement strand
TGGCGAATTGTCGACTCGAAGGTTGGAGACGAGGCCCAGGTGGATCAGGCGAGCTTCTTCCAGGCCGGAAATGATTTCGACCGTCCAGCCGGTGGAGGATCGTACCCACTCAATAAATGCTTGCGAGTTGCGGGCGTCGCGCAGGGCGCTCGTGGCGACCACTCGGACAGGGTCGGTGACTACCTGTTGCGTTGCGCGATGAAAGCGGCGGAGGACTTTAACGGTTTCCGCCATCGACTCGGGAGTAAGAAAGCCGGAGCGAAAGACGCCCTCTCCCAGACGGGTAACTTCACGGTCTTCGTGGACAGGGCGAAGATGTCCGCGTGTGAGGCGCGCGATTTTCAGCCGCACGGAATTGGAACCGATATCAACCGCGGCAAAGGTCGGCATGAGGCAAGGAAGACAGTTTACATGCCGGATGGGACTCCGTCATCCAAAGGCGAAGATCAAAATCTCTGACACAGGGGACACGGGGTTACACAGAGGCGCGAACTTTCTTTACTTGCGGATTGATCCGGAGCGTCTGATGGTCGGGATAATTGAATCGGGCAATCAGGCCGCTGTTGCCGTGTTGCGGCTTGGGTCTGCTGCGGCTGGAACCGAAGATATGGCAGCTTGACGGGAGTCGGTTCCCTGCTTGCCCCGCATCTGAGAGAGGACCGCAACGGCGCGCCGAAATTTTGCTCCGGTTACATTGTGGAGTTCGGCGACCAGGGGCGACTCGCGCACATCTCCGAGATGCTGGTTGGCGGTTTGGGTGAGCGTGAGCCAATCATGCCAATCACCTGAGGCGTCCTGTACGCGTTTGAGCTGGGCGATGAATTGTTCGGCTTGGGGAGACGGGTGGGCAAACTCTGCCGCGTAACGCGCTCGCTTGCTGAGAATGCGGTATTGGTGCAGCACCGTTTCGGTGAGCGGCGCGCCAGCACGATCAACGGTTTCGAGCATTGCCTTGGCGACTGCCAGTGGATCGCGGCTGGTTTTCAGATCGAAGCGCCCGGCGGCGCGCTTCAGGCGCTTGCGGATCTCTCGCACGGAAGCTCTATCGACCGCTTTATGCAGTTTCTTTTCCTGCTGAGCGCGCAGTTCGATCAGCTGATTCACGAGCTGGGTTTTACGCCGCGGCTCCCGCGGAACTTTCAAACTGCGCAGCGCCGCGGATTGGACATCTAAATCCCGCACTTTCCCGGCGCGCTTGCGGATTCGACCCAATAGTTTAAGAAGTTTTTTCTCGTTGCGGTCGAGCTTGGGAGAAAGTTCGCCCAGCAGTATTTGAAGGCGACGCGTGCCCGTGCGGAAGCGATGCACACTATCGGGCTGCGGTTTCGAGGAGAGCTTGATCAAGTCACGTTCAAGCTTCTGAAAAATCGCGCGCATGCGCTTTGGATCGATCGACATAAGTGCTGCGACTCGGAGGAAACTTACGGGCCCGTCTGCGAAAAGGCGATCCCGAAAAGCTTGGCCATTTTAACATCCTGTTAACAGGATTCTGCTACAGTGAACCGGAATGGCTTTACCCGCCCGACCTCGGCCCGACATGCCTTCTCCGCAACCGATAGAATCCACGAAGGTTAGCGATCTATCTTCAGCGGGGAGGAGTGCGGCGCATTTTTTTCGGGAGAGCGGAGAAATCGGCGACCAAGTCTTCAAATTTGCCATGCTGCTGTGCGGTCTGGCAGTACTGGGAACGCTGGTACTGATCGTCTACGAACTGGTGCTGCGCTCGGGTCCTTCCTGGCACGCTTTCGGATTTAAATTCTTCGCGGCGCGCGACTGGGATCCGGTGAATGAAAAATTTGGGGCGCTGCCGTTCGTTTACGGAACCCTGGTCTCCTCGTTGCTGGCTTTGATCATTGCGGTCCCGCTCTCGATTGGGGTCGCGGTGTTCACCACGGAGATGTGCCCGCCGGCACTGCGTGGGCCTCTTTCTTTTTTTGTGGAATTGTTGGCGGCCATTCCGAGCGTGGTCTACGGACTGTGGGCGATCTTTGTGCTGGTGCCCCTCCTCAGCAACTATGTTCAACCGTTTTTGTCCCGCTCGTTAGGCTGGACCGGATTTTTTACGGGCCCACCGTACGGGATCAGCATGCTGGCGGCAGGAATCATCCTGGCGATCATGATCGTCCCGATTATCTCTTCGATCACGCGTGAAGTTCTGATGGTAGTACCGCAGCATCAGCGGGAAGCCGCACTGGCGCTGGGCGCCACGCGTTGGGAGATGATCCGTGTGGGAGTGCTGCGCAACGCCAGGGCAGGAATTATGGGAGGCGTCATCCTGGGCTTGGGGCGTGCTCTGGGGGAGACGATGGCGGTGACCATGGTGATTGGAAACCGGCCCGAGATTGCGAAGTCGTTGTTTGCGCCGGGCTACACCATGGCGAGCGTACTGGCCAATGAGTTCAGCGAAGCCACCGGAGATTTAAATCTTGCGGCGTTGATCGAGATTGGGCTAGCACTTTTTCTGGTCACGATAGTGGTGAACGCGCTTGCGCGCTTGCTGGTCTGGACGGTGACTCGCGGCCAGCCTTCGAGGGCCAATGCCTGAGACGAAAAAATCCGCGCAGAGTGAGGTTGTTCCCCCGATTTCTTTGCGGCGCCGTTTCACTGACCACTTCATGACTGGAGTGGCCGTGTTGACGGTCGTTCTGGTGCTGGTGCCGTTGTTCGCCATCTTCGCCTATCTGGTCTATCGCGGAGTCGGATCGATCAACTGGGCTTTTCTTACGCAGACGCCGAAGCCCGTGGGCGAAGCCGGCGGGGGAATGGCCAATGCGATAGTCGGATCTGCATTCATTCTCGCTCTGGCCAGTATTTTGGGGGTGCCCTTGGGCGTCGGGGCCGGCATCTACCTGGCGGAGTATGGCCGCAATCGCTTGGGCGATGTGATTCGCTTCACTGCCGATGTGCTCAACGGCGTACCTTCGATCGTGATTGGTATCGTTGCCTACTCCATCGTGGTGCTCTACCAAAAGCATTTCTCCGCCTTGGCGGGAGGAGTGGCGTTGGCCATCATGATGATTCCAACGATCACGCGCACCACGGAGGAAATGTTGTTGCTGGTGCCGCAGGCGCTGCGCGAGGCGGCGTACGGACTGGGCATTCCGCGATGGCGGACGACGCTCTCCATCACGCTGCGCACGGCAACATCCGGTGTGCTTACCGGGATCATGCTGGCGTTTGCTCGGGTCGCGGGTGAAACCGCGCCTCTCTTGTTTACCGCGTTCGGAAACCAATTCTGGAATCTGCGGGTTGATCAGCCCACGGCGGCGCTCCCCCTGCAGATTTTCAATTATGCTATTTCTCCTTACGACGAATGGCACCGCCAGGCCTGGGCCGGGGCTCTGGTTCTCATTGTCCTCATCGTTACCGCGGTTGCCGCAGTGCGCTTGGCGGTACGCCGTGGAACTTTCGGAGCGGCATAATCTATGGGCGTCGGCATCCAGGTCGAGAACTTGAACGCATGGTACGGCAAGACCCAGGCCTTGTATGACATTCAATTGAAGATGGCGGCCAATCACGCCACAGCATTGATTGGGCCGTCGGGTTGCGGCAAGTCTACGTTCATTCGATGTCTGAACCGCATGCATGAGACCATTCCCGAGGCGAGGGTGGAGGGGAGCGTTCGCATCGGAGAGATTGACGCCTACAACGGAACTTCGGCCACGCAACTGCGGCGGCGAGTAGGGATGGTGTTTCAAAAAGCGAATCCGTTTCCGACGATGTCGATCTACGACAATGTGGCCTCGGGATTAAAGCTCAACGGTTTTAGTGACCGGCGCAAGCTGGACGAAATTGTCGAACGGTCACTGGAAGCGTCTGCGTTGTGGGAGGAAGTGAAGGATCACGTCCACAAGAAATCCGGTGCGAGTCTTTCGGGTGGCCAGCAGCAGCGGCTCTGCATCGCGCGGGCGCTGGCGGTCGAACCGGAAGTCTTGCTCATGGACGAACCTTGCTCGGCGCTCGATCCAATCTCCACCGGCAAAATAGAAGAGTTGATCTTTCAGCTTAAAGAGCGGTATACCATTGTGATTGTAACGCACAACATGCAGCAGGCGGCGCGGGTCGCCGAGTTTACCGGGTTCTTCCTGCTGGGTAAGATGATCGAGTTCGATAAGACCGAAAAAATCTTTACAAAACCCTCCCACAAGCGGACGGAGGATTACATCACAGGCAGATTCGGATAAGGAAGGTTTGGATAAATGCGCTCGCGTTTTCAGCAAGGGCTGGACGATCTCAGGCAGAAGTTGCTCCGCATGGGTGGACTCGCGGAACAGGCCGTCGATCGCGCCCGTCAGGCCTACATCGACCGCGATCTCACACGTTGCCAGATGGTTCTCGAAGGCGAGAGCCTCATCAACACTTCTGAAAGGGAGATCGACGAGGCTGCGTTCGACTTGCTGGCTATGCAGCAACCGATGGCCGTGGATCTGAGATTCATCCTGGCCGTGACCAAAATCAATTCCGACCTGGAACGCGTCGGCGATCAGGCGGTGAACATTGCCGAGCGCGTGATGGACATGATGGATCTCCCGATTGTCGACTTGCCGGTGGATATTGCGCGGATGAGTGCGGCAGTCAGTGCCATGGTACGGCGGGCGTTGGAGTCATTCATTGAAGGGAAGGTCGAACTGGCTCAGGCCGTGCTTGAAATGGACAACGTCGTCGATCGCATGAAGGATGACGCCTTCATCCAACTGGTGAAGACCATGAACCAGCGTCCGGACGTGGTACGGCAGGCGCTCGATGCGCTATTGATTGCACGCAATCTGGAGCGCGTCGCCGATCATGCCACCAATATCGCCGAGGATGTCATCTTCTGGGTGCAGGGCTCAGATGTGCGGCACAATGTGGGTGCAGAGGAGCACTCGGAGCCCGCGCCAACGAACGTGCTGCCGACCCGAGCCTCGGGCGTGTAACACACCTTGAACGCCGAAGGTCGAAACGTCTTGCCCCTTCTGGTCTCGGGCGATGTTTGCGGGATGAATTTTTCGGCCCCATGACACAAAATTGCATTCGCGGGCATCTCATGTTCGTCCGCTGGCCTTCTGGCCTGCGTTGTCGTCCTCGCCATTCTCTCCCGGTTTTCGATTCGGAGTGGTCGCCGCGCAGGATCTTACTCCCTCTGTCAGTCCCCGACGCTGAGCCGGAAGGGCGTTACCTTCAGGCATCAGCGTGGTTCTGCGGACTTTTGACTGCGGCTTCGCGGCTGGATTAGGCTCATCATCATTTTTAATCTTTAATTTCTTTTGTCTTGGCTGTTTTGCTGTCGCAGATCAAAAATTGCGGAGGCACTCTGTGATTCGATTTTCCCGCGTCCTGTTGATGATTGTATTTCTTGCTCTTGAGATTGCTGCAGGGCAACAGCGTCAGGGGGGTACCTCATCGATTTCGCTGCCCACAAGCAAGACATTGACGGTCCCTGCGCCGGGCCGCATAGGCAGCACCAATAGCTTTCCCGCGACCATCGCGATCAGTCCGGACGGGCACTACGCCGCGCTGCTGAATGACGGGTATGGAACGCAAGAGACGCTAGCCACGCAGTCGATTGCAGTGCTCGATCTGAAGACGAATCAGCTTTCCGACTATCCGGACAAGCGATTCGGCGAGAACGTTCACCAAAGTTATTTTCTCGGTCTCGTGTTCGGCTCCGACGGAAAACATCTTTATGCTTCGGTGGGCTCGATCACCGATCCGACTGGAACCAAGTCTGGGGATACGGGAAACGGAATTGGGGTTTACGGCTTCAGCGATGGCAAGGTTGCGCCGGAGCGATTCATTGCTGTCGAGCCGCAAACGCTTGCGGTGGGTAAACAAGTGGCGATAGACGTGCAGAAGACTCCGGCGGGGACCGCGATCCCTTATCCGGCGGGGCTGGCGCTGGTTTCCGCCGGAGGGCGCGATCAGCTTCTCGTGGCAAACAATCTGTCAGACAACGTTGTGCTGCTGGATGTGACGACCGGCAAGGTGCTCCAGCGGTTCGACCTGAGCACGAATGAACTGGTGCCATCTTCTTTTCCTTACACGTGTGTGGCCGCGCGGGATGGCCGCCGCGCATGGTGCAGCTTGTGGAATGCATCACGCGTCGCGGAACTGGATCTGATTGACGGGAAGACTGTGGGGTGGATCAAGTTGCAGGAGCCAGACGATCCCATTGCGCCGGGCTCGCATCCGACTGCGATGCTGCTCAGCCCGGATGAGAAGTCGCTGTACGTCGCATTGTGCAATGCGGATGCGGTTGCCGTAATTTCAACTGAGAGCGCGCAAATCGTTGCGCTGCTGAGCACCAGGAATCGGAATCAAGAATTTGCCGGAACTTATCCCAGTGCGTTGGCGCAGTCTGGGGATGGGAAGCGGCTATTCGTGGCTGATGCATCCGCCAACGCCGTAGCAGTGTTTGATACTTCGACGATCAAGCCGAACGCTTCGACTGGTGAAGCCGCAGCTTTGCCTGCGCTTGGATTCATCCCTACTGATTGGTATCCCAGCGCGCTCGCCGTGCAGAGCGGTGATCTCATCATCGCCACTGCTAAGGGCCAAGGGACAGGCCCGAATAAGGGCGTGGGAAAAACTGGACGGGAACTGAAGCACCACGACCACCCCTACATTCCCACATTGCTGCAGGGTTCGATCGCTCGGGTCAACATACCCGCGATTCTCGGCCAACTCGACCAGCTCACGCGGACCGTGGAGAACGATAATCTGCTGCACAACAATCCTGGCACGATCCAGTTTGCTGGGGGCAAGAATCCGATCAAGCACGTGATCTACGTGATCAAGGAGAACCGCACCTACGATCAGGTGCTTGGCGATCTCAAGGTGGGTAACGGCGATCCGTCGTTGACGATGTACGGTTCCGACATTACGCCCAACGAGCACAAACTGGCATCGCAGTTCGGGGTGCTGGATAATTTTTACGACAGCGGAGAAGTTTCCGGCGATGGCCATCTTTGGTCAACCGCGGCCATTACCAGTGATTACAACGAAAAGACTTGGCAGATCGCCTACCGGGGCAAGGAGCGTACCTATGACTTCCAGGGGACGGTAGCCGGTGAATATCCGCTCGATCGTGATCAGCCGGATATCGACGATCCTTCCACTGGTTTTCTCTGGGACAATGTTGCTCATCATGGGCTGAGCTATCGCGATTACGGCGAATATGTGAATGCCGAATGGTGCAACAAAACGATCAAGGCGTCGTCACCTAAGGAAGGAACTCCTTCGGGACAAGAAGCCTCATGCCCCCGCACAGAAGTTCATCAGGGGGATCTGCTGGCGCCCAATGTGGGCGATCCGCATGCTGCGCCGAGCCCCTGGCCATGGGCGGTGCCGCTGTTTAAGCGGGTGAAGCCTACGAAGGCGGTGTTGCGAAATCACTTCGATCCACTGTATCCCGATTTCAACACGGACTATCCTGATCAGCTGCGCGCCGATGAATTCCTGAATGAGTTTGTCGCTTACGCGCGTGCCCGGACGACCAAGGAAAGCGCGGAGTTCCAGTTGCCGGCATTCGTGTTGCTGTATCTTCCTGACGATCATACAGGTGGCACGCGTCCCGAACGGCCTCGGCCGGCGGCCTCGGTGGCCGACAACGATCTTGCCCTGGGGCGCGTGGTGGACGCGGTGTCGCACAGCTCTTACTGGGATGACACTGCAATATTTGTTCTGGAAGACGATGCGCAAAATGGCGCCGACCATGTCGACGCGCATCGCTCCATCGCGTTCGTCGTCAGCAAGTATTCGCCGGGAACTGTGGCGGAACCTTACATTGACCATCGTTTCTATACCACAGTAAACGTGATACACACGCTGGAAATGCTGCTGGGCTTGCCCCCGATGAACCAGAATGACGCATACGCACCCGCGATGGGTTCGATGTTCGCGGGCGCCGGCAACCAGCCTGCATTTCAGGCGGACTTCCGCAATCTGAAAAACGGTCTGATCTACGAGACCAACAAGCGCGATGCGCCTGGCGCGAAAGAATCGGCGAAGATGGATTTCTCGCGCCCGGATGCGGCGGGAGCGGGGCGTCTGAATAAAGTTTTGTGGAGAGACCAGAAGGGCGATGCGCCGGTACCAGTGCCGCGGCACAACGTATTTCCGGCGGGTGATTGAGAAACCGTTGTAGCCGACCAAGCGATTTGTTGGCTCGAACCCCGTTCCCGCTCTCGGATGGGTTCGATGTGCAGCGGACTTGGCCTCGGCCGACCTCGGCTTTACACTAGAGATGTGAAGATCGCGCTGGGGCAGATTAATCCTACGGTCGGAGATTTCTCGGGTAATGCGGCAAAGATCATCGAGTTTTCCAGGCACGCGCAAGCCGGCGGCGCGGAGCTGATTCTGTTTCCCGAGTTGTCCGTGTGTGGGTATCCGCCGCGCGATCTGGTCGAGCGGCCATCTTTTGTCGCGCGCAATCGCGAGGCGGTAGAGCAGATTGCCTCGGCAACGCGCGGTATCGCGGTTATTTGTGGGCTGGTGACTCCCGCCGAATCTGAGACCGGCAAGTCCGTGATGAATTCGGCCGCGCTGTTGCAGGATGGAAAAATTGCGTTCCTGCAGTCGAAGATGCTGTTGCCGACCTACGACGTATTCGACGAGATGCGCAATTTCGCACCGGCAAAAAGCCAGCACCTGTTTTCCTTCGGCGGCAGCCGCGTGGCGCTGACCATTTGCGAAGACGCCTGGAACGACAAGCTGTTCTGGCCCAAGCGGCTTTATGTGGTGGATCCGATCGAAGCGCTGGTTCGAGCCGGGGGCAACCTGATTTTAAATATTTCAGCCTCGCCATTCTGGATCGGTAAACGCGAAGTGCGTCGGGACATGCTGGCCTCGATCGCCCGGCAGTATAAGATTCCGGTCGCAATGGTTAATCAGATCGGTGGCAATGACAGTCTTTTATTTGACGGATCGAGCATCGTTCTCAATGCGGAAGGGAACGTCATCGCGCAGGCACGTTCGTTCCAAGAAGATCTGATCTGCTTTGATTCCAAAAGCCTCACCGGGGATGTGCACGATCAGATCGAAGGCGAGGAAGCTAGCGTGTGCTCCGCACTGGTGCTGGGGACGCGCGATTACATCCACAAGTGTGGATTTCAAAAGGCCATCGTCGGACTCAGTGGTGGCATTGATTCGGCCCTGACAGCCGTCATCGCGGCCGGCGCAGTTGGGCCGGAAAATGTGATCGGCGTGGGGATGCCTGGCCCTTATTCTTCACCCGGATCAATTGAGGATGCCCGCACGCTCGCCAACAATTTGGGAATTCGCTTCGAGTTGCTGTCGATCAACCGCGCAGTGGAAGCGTATCGGGAAACGTTGAAGGAAGTGTTTGCAAATCAAAAGGAAGACGTTACTGAAGAAAATATTCAGTCGCGCGCTCGTGGAACGCTGTTGATGGCGCTGTCCAATAAGTTTGGCGCGATCGTCCTCTCCACGGGGAACAAGAGCGAACTGGGCGTAGGCTACTGTACACTTTACGGGGATATGGTGGGAGGACTGGCGGTCATTTCGGATCTGCCGAAAACACTGGTTTACCGCCTGAGCCATTTCGTGAATTCGCGCCGCCCGGTAATTCCCGAGGCTACGCTGGAGAAGCCGCCCTCAGCGGAGCTGCGGCCCGACCAGAAGGATAGTGACTCACTGCCGCCCTATGAGATTCTTGACGCGGTGCTGGAAGATTATGTGGAGGATGCGCACTCGGTCGAGCGTATTGCCGCGGATCGTGGCTTTGACATTGAAGTGGTGCGCCGTGTAGTGCGAATGGTGGATCGGGCGGAATACAAGCGTCAGCAGTCGGCTCCGGGCATTAAGATCTCTGCGAAGGCCTTCGGCTACGGGCGCCGTCTTCCCATCGCTGCTAAGAGCGAGGTCTGAAGCTTCTATCGACTATGTATGCCTGCTGCAACAATCTCTGACTTTGAATTGAAAGGAAATCATGCGCGGTTCTATCACTCCGATCCTTGTCCTAATGCTGCTTGTCCCAGTGCTCGCGTGCGGTGTGGCAGTCGCACAATCCTCGACTAACACGAATCCTGCGGATAAAGTCGCCACGTCATCGGTGGTGAATCTTCCGTCGGAGGCCACCGTGGATTCGTTCATGCAACAGACTTTTGGCTACGAGCCGAACGTGAGCTGGAAGGTTTCCAGCATCAAGCCGGCGCCGGTTCCGGGATTGGCGCAGATCGACGTAGTGCTGGCCAGTCCTCAGGGCCAGCAAAGTAGTCGGTTTTATGTGACGGCGGATGGCGAACACGCCGTGGTGGGCGACATTATTCCGTTTGGGGCGAAGCCGTTCGACCACACGAGGAAGATATTGGAAAAGGAAATCTCTGGTCCCGCGCGCGGACCGAAAGATGCATCGGTGATGGTTGTGGAGTTCGGCGATTTGCAGTGCCCGGCCTGCAAGGCGGCGCAACCGGCAATTGAGGCTCTGATTGCGGCTGAACCGAACACGCGTTTCGTGTTTCAGAATTTTCCTCTTGAAATGCACAACTGGGCGGCTAAAGGAGCGGCTTATGCCGACTGTGTCGCGCAGGCCTCCAACGAAGCGTTCTGGAAGTTCATCGCAAAGACTTATGAGACTCAAGCTGATATCACCGCCGAAAATGCCGACCAAAAACTGACTGCGCTGGCGGATGGCGCGGGACTAAAAGGGGCGGACATTGCGGCCTGCGCCAACACGCCCGTGACCAAGGCACATGTGGATGCTTCTCTGGCGCTGGGTAAGTCGGTGAACGTGAGCGGGACGCCGACATTGTTCGTGAATGGCCGGAGCATTGGGAATATAAGTCAGGTTCCGGCGGAGACGCTGAAGGGGTTGGTGGATTTTGCAGCCAAGCAAGGGAAGTGAAGCCCTCTACTTTTCCGTCAGCCAAATCTCATCGGTCGTTCGGCTGCGGTTGGATAATATGTGCGGCGTGATTACGATCAGCAACTCGTCATCCTGGGTGGTGAGGGCGTTGTTGACCATGGCTTGATTGAGGCCGGGAATAGCGCCCAGGCCTGGGATTCCACTCATCGAGCGCTGATCGCTGACGGAGATTTGGCCTGCCACCACAGCCGGCTCGCCATCTTGCAGGCGGATGCTGCCTTGATATTCGCGGTTCGCGATCACGGGCACGCCATTCGAGCTTTGACCAGTGAGTGAGCGCACTTCGATTTCCAGCTTCATGCTGATTTCTGAGTTCCCGTTGATGACCGTCGTGGTCTTCAGATTCAATCCTAAATCTTCATAGCTGACCGAAGGGAAAGGAGGAACAAAACTCTGATTGCCCAAGACCTGAGAAATCTGCGGCGAATTGAAAACGGGCGCGAAGGAAGCGTTCAGGATGGGATAGCGTTCTCCGTTGTGGAAAGTGGCTTCTTTACCTTGCCCGGCGCGCAGAGTGACGCGGCTTACGGCGCGCGACCATGACTCGTTCAGAGAAAGAGCTGCGGAGAGTTGATCCAGGCTTAGTCCGGAAAAGGTGAGGCCACCCCCGAAAGTGGCCAGGGGTTGGCTGAAGATCGAGTTCTGCTGGCCTTGCAGTTGCGCCAACAAGGCGGAAAGTCCCGTCGACCCTGCCTGGTTTATTCCGCCGGAGGAGATCAGTTGGTTGATAAGCGACTGGATATTCTGTCCGCCCAATCCCGCCAATGCGGCTACCGGGATGTTGAACAAGTTGAAAGTGTCAGGAATGTGCAGGCCGATGTTTCGGGTTAAATCGTGGCTGATCTGGTAGACCTCGACATCGAGCGAAACCTGAGGGTGCTCGCCGGCCAACTGTTGCATCAGCGTGGTGCACGCCCGCAGCGATGCCTGGGGCGCACGCACTTCCAGGGTTCCATTTTGGCCAGGGCTTATTTTTTGAAAATCGCAAATATTGCGCAGTGAAGTAACCAGTTCGGTTACCTCTTGCGCACTGCTGGCTCCGGGCACCATGAAAGTTGCAAGCGACATCCGGTCGAACTGCTTGTGATTTTCCGGAGTGTTTGCCGCAATCAGCAATTGGTGCGTGGCGAGCGGCGTCCACATGGTTTTGCTGACCCGGCCAGCCAGATTGAGAGCGGTAAAAAAATCAACATCATCCACATAGAAGCGAACCGTCTTGGTCTGAACGGAATCGTCAAACTCAGCCGTAACCCCGTAGGCGGACGCCAGTTCGGTGAAGAGGCCTCGAACGTCGCCGCGATAATGAAACGTTGCCCGCTCGGTCTTAGGTTGCAAATGGACTTCGTAGGAATCGGCCAGCAGCGCCTGCAGTCCCCCAGAGTTTGAGGGCGCTTCGCTCGGCAAGGTCTCCGCCAGGCGACTCTGCAGATAATCATTGTCGGGATCGAGCTTCAGGGCAGCCCGGAACTCTGCCGCAGCCGGGTCGCGCTGGCCATCGGCCAGGAGGTCGTCCCCGCGCTCGGTGTGCTGAAATACTAATTGCGACTTCGCCACTTCGCGGGCGGAAAAAAATTGCGGGTCCCGCGGAACCAGGCGCGATGCTTCGTCGAACTCGAGGAACGCTTGGTCAACATGGCTGTGGCCTTCAAACTCTAACCCGCGAGAGTACGCGTTGCGCGCTTCTTTTATATCCTTCTTGGACGGAATGCAGTTGATGCCGCCGGGCACGCCGTTGCCGCAGGAGATCACTGGTGCGTCCACGGGTTCGTCGCTCGCGGCGAACAAGGGAACAACGGCGAGTACCCCCAGAAAACAGACTGCAAGAATGGACCGCGCGTGATGCATTCGAATGATTTTACCCTGCCCCGCCGCTTCCGCCGAACGCTAATAGTGCGGGTACCTTCGGTAAAATACCGTGTCCGGATAAGGCTTAGTTTCCCGGCGCTGCTTCGGAGCTCCGTTCCCAGGGACAGCCGAGGGCCGCCGTCCCCCCATTGTTTGCCAGCAATGCGCGGCGGACGGCGTGGATAGAACGGGGGAGCGGCGATTTCTTGCAGATACTCGCAATCAGCTCAGCATCAGCCGCTGAATTTCGCGGGCCTTGCCGGTGTTTTCGTCGCAGTCAACGACCACGGCGCACAGGCGAACGTCGCCCGTGGCGGGCTCGAAGCGCACGGGCATACCGTTGAGGAACTTATTGACGACCAATTCTTTCTTCACGCCGATCACGCCATCGAAAGGTCCGGTCATCCCGACATCGGTAACATAGGCTGTCCCCTTGGGCAGAATGCGTTCGTCCGCGGTGGGAACGTGCGTGTGCGTGCCGACTACGGCGGTCACGCGGCCATCAAGATACCAGCCCATGGAAATTTTTTCGGACGTAGCTTCGGCGTGGAAATCCACAAAGATTATTTTTGCTTCAATCTTCTGCAGCAACTGGTCGGCGGTGCGGAAGGGATCGTCGTTCGACGCCATGAACACGCGACCCTGCAAGTTGATCACGGCGTACGGGATCTTTCCCTTTTGACCTTGATAGAGGCCCCAGCCGGGCATGTCCGCGGGATAGTTGGCGGGGCGCAGGACGCGGCGCGCGGGGCTATTGCCGTTGCCTTCGACCATCTGAAAGTAATCGAGGATTTCGCGCTTGTCCCATACATGATTACCGGTGGTGATGACATCGATATTCAGTTCGAAGAGCTCTTCGGCGAGCGCGGGGGTGATTCCGAAACCGGCAGCGGAGTTCTCGCCGTTGGCGATGACCAGGTCGATGCGTTGATCGCGCACGATGCCGGGAAGACGGTCCTTGACGATGGTGCGTCCGGGGCGCCCGAAAATGTCGCCGATGAAGAGAATTTGCATGTTTACGTGAATTTCGATGGTAACACGGGAAGATTGCGGCTTCGCTTAGTTCCCAGTGGGAGCGAGTTCGGCGGTGCGAAGGAAGTCGTAATTGCCCGCGGAATTCAACTGCAGATTGCGGACGCGTTTGTTGTGTACGAGAACGTTGTCAAGATACCAAAGATCGATGTAGGGCAATTCGTTGGCCAGTATGAGTTGCAGTTCGGCATAGGTGGACTTGCGCGAGTTCTGATTGACCTCCCGGCGCGCTTGGTCGATCAGTGAATCCACTTTCGCATTTGCATAGTGACCGCGGTTTGCGCCGTTCGGCGGAAATCTCGAGGAATGAAAAACGTAGAAAATGTCTGGATCCTGATTGCCGCCGACCCAACGCAATCCGTAGAGCTGAAATGCTCCGTGAACTACGTCGGCGAGAAAGGTGGCTGACTCGAAGGTTCGAATGTCGAGCACGATGCCGACTTCGCGCAACTGCTGTTGAATGACGGCGACCATGAGACGTGTGCTTTCAGTGGTTGAAGTCTTCATGGTGATGTGGAAGCGCACGCCGTTGGTTACCGGATAACCGGCGGCATCGAGCAGGGCGCGGGCTTTTTCGGGATCATGATCATAGGCTGGAACGTTGCCGTTGTAGGCCCAGCTTTGCGGAGGAAGAACGCTGCGCGCTGGCTGTGCCCATCCGCCCCAGAGATATTGAATCATGGGCCTGCGATCGAGGCCATAAGCGATGGCTTGCCGCACTCGCACATCTTTCAATATTGGATCCCGCAAGTTGAATCCGAGGTATTGAATTTCGGTGCCCGTCCCATGCTCGACGGCCAGGAACGGTTCGCGCTCGAGAGTGTGCACCGTGTCCGGGGTTAGCGAGTTGATGGTCAAGTCTCCAGTGCCTTTGCGGAGTTCGAGCGCCTCCGTCGTTGCGTCCGGTACAACGGCAAAGCGCACGCGAGGGAGTTTCGCCTTCTCACCCCAGTAACCATTATTGCGTTCGAGGATGACTTCCTTATCCGTCTCGGAGCTGACGAATTTGAATGGCCCGGAGCCGAGGGGATGGGCGGCAATTTCATTCCCGCTGTCGTAAGGCACAATGCCAATAGCACCATCGGAAAGATTCCAGAGCAGAGCGGCGTCGGGCTCTCTCATGTGAAAAACGACGGTGAAGTCATCTGGCGCGTCGATGCGATTAACGAAACGATAGGCCGCAGTTTTAGCGCTACGAATCTTTCCGTCAAGCAGGGAATCGAAGGTCCACTTCACATCGCGGGAGGTCAGAGGGCGTCCGTCATGAAAAGTTACGCCGTGGTGCAGGCGGAAGATGTAGGTGAGGGGATCGGGAACTTCCCAACGCTCGGCTAATCCGGGCGCGACATCCAGGTTGTCGCCGCGCGAGAGCAGGTCGTCGAAGATCAAGTTGTCAATGCGCTCCGATTGCGCGTCGACTCCTATTCGCGGGTCAAGATTTGTGGGGCTTGACTCGATCAGCATGACCAGCGTGTCCGGATCGGGCCTGCTAGAGCAGGAGAGTAACGAGAGCGACAGGGCTAGAGCGGCCAGAGTTGCGAGAGCGCAGCGCATCAGCGGCAGTCCAGACACATCTGGTGAAGGGTGTTAACGGTTTTCCAATTGCGGGTCGTGGCCTCGACGGATAGTACACGGTCCAACGGATGCTTCCACAAGCTGCTGCCCGATGTTCCGTTGGGAAAATAAAGATAGACTTCTCTGCCGAGGCAGCAAGCTTGATCCGGCTCCAGTGTCAGTTCAGCCAACCTCTTCAGAGCCAATGGTGCTGGAGCGTCCGACAGGAAAGCAACGTGAAGCCGTTCGGGATTGATGCTGGAGTCGCTTAAGAATGGATTGAGTGCGATCGTCCGATTGATTTCGTTCGCGGTTCTGCAGATGACAGACACGGCAAAGCCGAACTGACCGACGATTTGTTTCTCGATTTTCCTGGACAATGCGGCTGGCGAAATTGTGGCCGATTTAAGAACCACGTTTCCGCTTTGAATGTAGGTCTTCACCTGCTGCAAACCCAATGTTTCAAGGGAGGTTCGAAGCCGGTCCATTTTTATTCGGTTATGTCCGCCGACGTTGATTCCGCGAAGCATTGCAATGTAAATCGGCATAGTGTCAAGCATACAGGTACGAGTATCAAGGATAGGAGAGTTTGCCCAGAACGGCTGCGCGCTTCGCGCCGGTTGCCGAAGGGACGTTAGATGGGCGGCGATGCCAGGTTTCATTGGCCAGAACGGCGAATGCCACTGCTTCCTTGGCCGCCGCGGGCAAGCCAAACTCGTCGGAAAATCGAAGGCGTAATCCGAGCGGTGCAAGTTCTTCGGTTAACATCTTTACCAGCGTGGAGTTTTTCGCGCCACCTCCGGAGAGAATCATTTCCTGAAACTTTTGTTTTCGTGCGGAGTTGTTGACAGTGTAGCGCTGGACCGCCTGTGCGACCGACTTCGCCGTTAGCGCCGTGGCGGTGGCGACAATGTCTTGTTTGCGACTGCGTCCGCACCTTCTCAGAAAGTCCCGGACAAAATCGCGGCCAAATTCTTCGCGACCCGCGGTCTTCGGAGGAGGTTTGCGAAAAAAGTCGCCCCGCAATATTTCACGGATGACTTTGTCCAGCACTTTCCCGGAGGCGGATATTCTGCCGCTGCGATCAAACGGTTGGTGGAATAGCTTGTCCGTGACGGCATCAATCACCATGTTGCCGGGGCCGGTATCAAATGCGAGCACTTTGCTGGCGGACGCACCGGGGGGAATTGCGGTGAGGTTCGCGATGCCGCCGACGTTCTGGACGATTCTTCCGAGGTGAGCATCCCGGAAGAGCAGATAGTCGAGGAACGGAACCAAGGGCGCACCTTTGCCCCCAGCCGCCATGTCTGCCGGACGAAAATCAGAAACTACGGGCGCGTCCACTCTGGCCGCAATGATTGCAGCTTCGCCGGTTTGCCATGTGGCTACGAGTTTGTGTCCCAGGAAACGCTCGGCCTCGCCTTGATGATAGAGGGTCTGTCCGTGGCAGCCGACAAGATTTACTTTCACGCGAAACTGCCGTTCGGTGGCGAGGATCGCATCGGAGTACAGTTCGCCGAGGAGGAAATTCAATCGGGCCAACTCGCCTACGCTGGCGCGCGAAGCGTTCATGGCTGCTAGTACAGCGGAACGAACCTTTTTCGGGTAAGAATATTCCGCGTGGCCAAGTAATTCGAACTTAGCAGGAGCACGGTTCGCGTGAGCTGCGCGCCCGCTTGATTCGGCATGGGCAAACTCTGCGCGTGAGGTTTGAGGGAACATTCGCACGAGGGCCACGTTGATGCCGTCGGCGGACGTTCCGCTCATCACGCCAGCCACGATCATGCTTTTGTTTGGCATGGTCATGGGCGAGGCCGCCGCGCCTGCTTAGGGCGAATGGTCTCCGCGCGGACTAAAGCTTCCAGTCGTACCTGCTCGCCGAATTGCCAAAGCTTGCGCGAAAGCTTATCAAAAGCTGCGGCGGAGGGTGGCTTCGCCATGCGCAGAAGCTTTGCTGACTTCTTTTTGAATGCGAGCACGCGGCGTATCGATTCGGAGACGCGCTTGGCGAACTGTGGATCACTCTCCACGGTGTGCAATAACTTTTCGTAGGCTTGGGTGATGTAATCTTCACGGTGACAAATCAAACATAGATCTCCACCAGCGCGAATGTGTTCGACGGCGGCTTCGTCTACGGGAGCCGCCGATAACACTCCACCCATTTCCAGGTCGTCCGAGACAACCAGGTTGCGGTAGCCGATCCGTTTGCGCAGGATGTCAGTGATCCAAATCTTTGAGAGCGACGCGGGCGTGCGATCACGCGTGACTTCTGGATAGGTGGCATGCGAGATCATCAATAGTGGCAAGGAGGCGCGGAGCAGGCGGTACGGAAGCAGATCCTCGGCCAAGAGTTTCTTAAACGGTTTGTCGATTACCGGGAGTTCATGATGGCTGTCGAGTCTTCCTTCGCCGAGGCCGGGGAAGTGTTTGCCGCATCCGAGGACTCGCGCCTCGCGCAGGCCGGTTAGAAACTCGCGGGCATAGGCAACGGTCTCGCGCGGATTGCTGGAAACAGTTCGAGAACTCATCACGCGGCGCGAGGCTTCAAAGGCAAGGTCGAGGACCGGGGCGAAGTCGACATTGAATCCGAGGGCGCGGCAGTTTTCTCCCAGCACTTGGCCGTGCTTGCGGAAAAGTGTCCGGTGAGCCGTGGCAAAGACGTCGGCGGGTGAGGGCGACGGGCCTAAGACGTCGCGAAACCGGTCTACGCGGCCACCCTCGAGATCGACGCAGGTGAACAGCGGCGTGGAGACGCACTTCTGGCAATCGCGCAGGAGACGGCTCGTCTGCTCGGGAGTTTTTATGTTGCGCGCGAACAGGATCACTCCGGCAGGCCCCAGGCGCGTGAGCAACGAAGTAAGGCGCGTGGTCATTTCCGTGCCCTCAAAGCCGACGATCAGGAGTTGACCGATCTCGTCCTTCGATTTGGATTTATTTGCGCGCACTTTATCTCAGATCTCTTTCTTCAGTTGCGCCAGAAGGTTCAATGCCTCGAGTGGCGTGAGTCGGTTCAAGTCCACCTCGCGGAGCTTCTCCAGCACGGGCTGCGACAGCGGTGTGAAGATGGTCAGCTGCGTCGGCGGAGGTGTGGCTCCCGGCGAAAGATGGCCTGTGAGCTCACGCTCGGCCGACTCGTGCTCGGCCAGCACTTCGCGGGCGCGCGTGACTACTTCGTTTGGCAAGCCCGCGAGCTTCGCCACTTCAATGCCGTAGCTGCGGTCGGCCGCACCGGGCTCGACTTTGCGCAGAAAGGCGATTCCGCCGCCGGTTTCTTTTACCGAGACGTGATAATTCTTCACTCCTGAAAGTTGTTCGGCCAATTCCGTCAGCTCGAAATAGTGGGTGGCGAAAAGAGTTTTGGCGCGGACGCGCGCGTGCAGATACTCGACCGCGGCCCAGGCGATAGCGAGACCGTCGTAGGTGGATGTGCCGCGGCCCACTTCATCCAGAAGAATCAGAGAGTGCGCAGTCGCGGTGTGCAGAATGGCCGCCGTCTCCGTCATCTCTACCATGAAAGTGGAACGGCCGCGTGCGAGATTGTCGCTGGCGCCGATGCGAGTGAAGACGCGGTCGACCACGCTGAGGCGCGCCGACCGTGCGGGAACGAATGAGCCCATCTGCGCCAGAATGACGATCAACGCCGTCTGCCGCAAATAGGTCGACTTGCCGCCCATGTTCGGGCCGGTCAGCAGCAGAATGGTGTGGGTAGATGCGTTCAGATAAAGATCGTTGGGGACGAAGCGCTCGCTGCCTCCGACCATTTCCTGTTGTTCGATGACGGGATGGCGACCCTCAATGATTTCTAGGTCACCGGCGGCACCTTCGACAGGGCCAATGAAATTCGGTCGACAGTAATTCCGCAACGCGGCGACGTGGGCGAGCGAGGCCAGCACATCGACTTCGGCAAGGGCGAGAGCTGTCTGGCGGATTCGCTTGGCTTCGGCGGCGATGGCGGTGCGCAATTCGATGAACAGGCGGCGCTCAATCTCGACGATCTTTTCCTGCGCGTCCAGAATCTTGGCTTCGTATTCTTTCAGCTCGGGAGTGGTGAAGCGCTCGGCTCCGACCAGGGTTTGTTTGCGTTCGTAATCCTGCGGGACGAGGTGCAGATTTGATTTTGACACTTCGATGTAGTATCCGAAGATGGAATTGAATTTTACCTTGAGTGAGCCGATCCCGGTGCGCCCGCGCTCGCGCTGCTCGATGTGGGCAAGAACCTGCTTGCTGTTGCGTGAGAGTTCGCGCAATTCGTCGAGATCGCGGTCGCGACCGGGTGCGACGATGCCACCGTCGGCAAAGCTTAGCGGCGGCTCGGGGACGATCGTTTTTTCGATGCGGTCGCGCAGATCGGATAATTCATCGAGCAATCCGTGCAGAGTTTTGAGGCGTTCGGCGGTAAGGCGCGACAAGGCGGCTTTGATTGCCGGAATTTTAGCGAGCGAAGATGCAAGGGCCAGTACATCTCTTGGATTCGCTGTCTCCAAAGTTACGCGACTCAAAAGGCGCTCCAGGTCGAGTACGCCATCGAGGGCGCGGCGTAGCTCTTCGCGTGCGATGGTTTGCTTTGCTCCGGCTTCCACGGCGTCCAGACGCGCATTGATTTCGGCAAGATCGAGCGAGGGGCGCAGCAGCCACGCCCGCAACAGGCGCTTGCCCATGGGAGTGATAGCCGCATCGACGGACCGAAACAGGGTGATGCCCGCATCGGTCCCGGCGAACAAGGGTTCAATCAGTTCGAGATTGCGGACGGTGACTGCGTCCAGCACGAGGTAGTTCTGGCGCTCGTACCAACCGATGCGGTCGACGTGATCGAGCGCTCCGCGCTGGGTGGAGCGCACGTAATAGAGGATTGCTCCCGCGGCCGCGGCCGCAGCTGTGCGGCCGGCTAGCCCAAAACCTTCGAGCGATAAGACTCCGAAATGATTTTCCAAGAGGGGAATAGCGTGATCGGGGGCGAATATCCAATCGTCGAGCGGGGTCTCCGTGCAGGTGGCGCCGGATGCGCGAGGCTGAGGCGCCTGAGCGCGTGTGCTCCTGGCGTCAAACAGCGGCGCAGCCGAGCCATACAATAGTTCCTTAGGCCGGAGCTGTTCTAATTCCTCCTGAACCCGACGTAGCGCGCCTTCGCCGGAGAATTCAGTCGCTCGAAACTCACCGGTGGAAAGATCCAACGCGGCGAAACCTACGCGCTCTCCGACTTGCGCCAGCGCGGCGAGGAAATTATTTTCGTCCGAACCGAGAGAGGAATCCGCTGCCGTACCGGGAGTGACGACGCGGGTGACTTCGCGTCGCACCAGCTTCGTTCCAATCTGTTTCTTAGCGAGCTTGGCATCTTCCATTTGCTCGCAGATGGCGACTTTGAAGCCTTTGCGAATGAGCTTGCCGATGTAGCCTTCGGCGGCATGGTGAGGTACTCCGCACATGGGGACTGCGATGCCTTTCTCCTTATTGCGCGAGGTGAGCGTAATCTGCAATTCCTTCGACGCCACAATCGCGTCATCAAAGAAGAGCTCGTAGAAATCTCCCAGGCGAAAAAATAGTAACGCGGTGGGATGTTCTTTCTTGACGGCGGCATACTGCCGCATCAGCGGAGTGGAGGGCTCAGTCATGCTTTTGTTCGTTTCCGTCAGAACAGTGGGCTTGGCGCGGATTATAACAAAGGCCGATTCCCACTTTGTGTCGCGTGCAAGGCTCGTTCGCACATGGCAGTTGACGAGGCTTCTCCCGCAATGTTTACCTAACACATGGAACTCCGCAAAGATCCCATCACTCGCTCCTGGGTCATGACGGGAGATGACGCGAATGTGAGCGCGTCGCGTCCTGAGACGGCCTGTCGTTTCTGCCCGGACTCTCCTGAGGCCACGCAAGTCATTTCCTCTGTACCGAGTTCAGTAGGATGGTCTGCGCGATCGATGGTGCATCCCGCACCGCTCTATCATATTGAAGGTGAGCCGGGCCGGCGCGGAGATGGAATTTATGATCGCATGAGCTCCGTGGGCGCCCACGAAGTACTGGTGGAGAATCCCAGGCACGACCGGCAGCTGTGGAATTCCAGCGACGACGAGATTGGGCAGTTTCTACGTCTGGCGGCCGAGCGCATTTTGGATCTCAAGCGTGACCCACGGATCAAGTACGTCAGTCTGTTTAAGGATCACGGTACCGGAGCGGGGCAGGAGTTCAGCCACCCTACATCGCAGATCACCGCAACGATGTTCGTGCCGCGGCGAGTGCTCTACGAGTTGCGGGCGGGTCGCGAATATTTTGTGTCCAAAGAACGCTGTGTTTTCTGCGACATTCTCAACCAGGAGGAGCGGCAAGCGTTGCGTGTGATTGAGGCGCGCGGGGATTATGTCGCGATTGGACCTTACGCGCCGCGGGTTCCCTACGAAACCTGGATTCTGCCGCGCAATCATGAGGCCTCCTTCGAGCGCACCGGCTTGTCGAAGCCGGGACTCAGAGTAAACCTGGCGGCACTTCTGCGGCGCACGTTGCAGCGGGTTCGCGCGCTCACGGAAGGCTTTCATCTTGTGCTGCATACTTCACCGAATAGCCTCCATCCTTCTAAGACCCTTGGGTACTGGAAGACGATTGATGACGATTATCACTGGCACATTGAGATCATGCCGATACTCGCCACCAAGGCCCGGTCTTACACCTTTAAGGAGGTTTATTACTCCCCTGTAAGTTCCGAGGCCGCAGTCAAGCAATTGCGTGAGGCGAAGATTGATGGTTAAAAGGGTAGCGGCTGATCGAAATTCAGACACTAGCGAAAAGTTGGGGTCCTGACTAACCCGCACAAGTAAGACAACACTGCTGTCTGATTAAAGATCGAACAAAATCCGTTGCTTAGGGGCACTGAGTAGATTTGTTTCCATGTCGAGATGGTTGAAGGGGCATCATTGCAGGGCGAGCAGCGGAAAAAACTGGCCTTCGATCCTTTCTCCTGTCGGAATTACAGGGACGCCGTGAAGCAGAGATTCGTTTGTGGCAGAGTGCACGCCATCCCGCATGACATTCACTACCGTTGCACGGCGGGCCCGGTCGGAATGATTGGCAAATGAACCGTGCACCAAGCGAGGATGATGGAATGATGCCTCGCCTTTTCTTAATTCCACCGCGACCGCTGCATCGAACTGTCGGCGCTGTTCAGCATTCAAAACTGCGTGGATCGCCTCCATATCACCAGCCAAACCCGTGATCGGCAGATCAGGCCAGCGATGACTTCCCGGAACGTACTGCAGGCATCCGTTCTCGCGAGTGGAGTCGTCCAAGCCGATCCAGCAAGTAAGGTGAGCAAGCGGTTGCGTGCGCGTCCAGTAGGAATAGTCTTGATGCCAGGCAACAACGCCGCCATGGTGCGCAGGCTTGCAAAACAGCTGGTCATGCCAAAAGCGCACGGGACCGCCGAGCAACTGTGATGCCGGAATTGTGAATGCCGGATTCCACAGCAGGTCGTGGAAACCTGGGGTGATCCGCCATGCACCTAAAGCATGGAACAGGATTTGGTCTGGATCTGTGGACTCGTTCGAGTGATATTCATAAAAAAGTTCGTGCCCTGGATGTTTCGGATCAGCCAGATCTGTCAATTCCTTCAGCAATGTTTCCACCTGCTCGTCCGCGAGGACTCGAACTCCGCTGATGTACCCGCGCTCATGGAAAAAGTTGATTTGATCCGCGCCGAGACGAAGGGAATCGCGATCCTTATCTACCTGTCGGCTGAGCATCGTGCCGATAGGATGATGGTGGATCGAAAGATCTTGCATAGACGCTGAGTCTACCACTTGGCGGCGCCTGCCATTACTTTCAACGCCGGAGCTGTAAGTCTCTTGTCCGCCCGCGGTCTCCGAACAGCAGAGGCTGATATCCAGAGCGGACCCGGCTAACAGCGATACCAAACGGGGCCACGGCAGCTATAAAGACACCCGGCCTCTGCGAACGATTATTGATTTCATTCAAGCTGGCACAGTTGAGAAGACCTTCATTCGCCAGGCGGTGAGACAGGCTGTTGATCCGAGTCTGATTGCTTGTCAGCAGATTCGGAATGCAGAACCAAGTGAACCTGCACGCGGGATAATCGAAGAAGTGGTTCGACGGGCTGCGTCATGACTACACAAAAGACATATACAACAGCTGGAGCTTTCCGAAGGGGCCTCGAAGAGCGGCTGAAGAACGCCTCGCAAACGGATCGGATGGATCTCAACCGTCTCAGACGGCAGGTGTCTTTCGACCGGTTGCTGGCGAGGCTGTTTCGTGAGAATTCGGTGCTTGGGGTCTTGATGGGTAGTTATGCGCTGGAGCTCCGCTTCAAAACCGCGCGATCTACAGTAGAAATCGACCTGACATGAGGCGCGTGGACGATGCAACCGATAGCAGCGACGTAAACCAGGTTGCCCGGGAGGTGTTGGAGATCATTGAAACGCGCGATGGGCTCGCATTTGCTGGAATCGAACGATCTCAAGTCCGATTGCCCGCGAACAAACAGCTCGCCGAAACGGTTCACGCATACACGCTGCGGCGCGGAAACTCACAACGGAGAATCGCGGGCCCTGCTTAGCTCATACCGTTCGAGTTCCGCCGCTTTCGCTCTAGCTTTGACCCGGCGTAGTTCTGCTCTCTGTATGCTCCTTTTCCCGGCGAACCTGCCTCAAGCCTTTGAGCTACTCTACGCTTCGCGGGCATATAGTCAAAACCGTATGATATTTTGCCGACCGGAGGCTACCCATGCGACGTCTCGTCTGTCTCCCCCTATTTCTTGCCGCTGCTTTTTGTCAAACGCCTACAAAACCCGCCGCCACTCCTCTAAGCCAGAAACCGTCGATCCTCTGGCAAAAGCTCGAGTCCACGATTCACGATCTCGATGATCGTCTCGAGGGTGTGATGGGCGTGGCCATTGAGGATCTCAGCACCGGCAAGCAGTCCTTTCTGCGGGAAGATGAAGTCTTCGCTCAAGCCAGCTCTATCAAGATCGCTGTTCTCGCCGAGTTGTATCGCCAGGCGCAGCAAGGGAAGCTTAACCTGGCCGACCTATACACCGTGCAGAGCTCCGATCTCGTCGCTGACAGTGACATTATGGGCGGGCTCACGCCGGGAGTCACCCGCGTTACATTGCGCGACCTCGCGACCATGATGGTGGCGGTCAGCGACAATTCCGCGACGAACGTATTGATTGACCGCATCGGCATGGAGAACGTGAATTCCATGCTCGATTCGATGGGACTGGCGCACACTCGGTTACGGCGCAAGATGATGGATCTGGAGGCCGCCAAGCAGGGCCGCGAGAATATTTCCACGCCACGCGAAATGATGCTGCTGCTCGGAAGCGTTTACCGCGGGAAGTTACTCAACAAAGAATCCACCGCGGAGTTCTTTAAAGTTTTGAGTACGAATAAAGATTCGTGGATTCCCCGCGACCTCCCCGCCGATGTGAAGATCGCCAACAAGCCGGGCGCGCTCGAAGGGGTGCGCAATGACTCGGGGATTGTGTTTGTCGAAGGACGTCCCTACGTGATTTGTGTGATGACGGCATTTCTGGAGAAGGAGCGCGATGGGGAAGAGGCCATCAGCAAGGTTTCGCAGGCTGCATGGAAAATGTTCGATCGGCTGAGCCGTGCTTCCGAATATGGTCGAGTTGTGTCGCCGAGCAATGGAAGCCGGTAAGGCGCTCACCGTCTCCGCCTCGGCGAGCAATCGTTTGGTCTTCACTGTCCACCCGGGGGGCAAGATGCCGTCGCTACAAAATGCTAAGGTCTGCCCCCAGCGCGACGGAGAAGGCGGCTGACTTCGGTGTTGTTGCGAGCCAGGGCCCAGGTCAAAGCGGTGTAGCCGTTGCGGCTGCGCAGGTTTACGTTTGCACCCGACGCGAGAAGTGCTTTGACGACTTCGGGGTTTGTCTTGGGATTTTGGCAAGCCAGGATCAGAGCTGACTGTCCCCCCTGGTCCAGGGAGTTCACGCTAGCGCTTGTTGCCCCAGTCAGCAGCAGCCTTACATTTTTCAGGTCTCCCTGGACTGCGGCCCGCATCAAGGTAGTTTGGTCGGGATCTTCGAGGGTTTCGCCTCCTCTTCCCAAGGCCACGGGCCACGCTACGGGAATAATTCTGGCCACTTTAACGTTGACCTCGCCATTCATTTTTGGCCAGTCGTTCAGCTTGAAATAGGCTCGTAACAGGGGCTGAAGCTGTATTTCAACCATCCACAGGAGTGCCGAATTCTCGATTGGTCGCCAGGTTCCTCCGGCTTGGTCCCACATCTGCAGGCGAAAAACGGTGAAACCGTCGGCTGTGTTCCACTCGAAGTGCGAGTCCAGATCACGAATGAACCCGGAGGGGCTTACCCAAACCACAGCGCAGCACACGATCAGGGCAGCCACAACGTACGGCCACGATCGGCGGCCGGCGAATCGAGATACGATTACTGCCAGCGATCCTAGCAAGGCCAATGCCCCGGTTAAGAGGCCTGCGCCCGTGAGCATTTCAGCGGCGGCATTCCACCAATACACCCGCCAGTCCAGAAGACCGGCTTCGTCAAAATGCCAGAACGGATTGAGATAAAGAAGAGTCAGACCGCCGGCAAACAGCACAGCCCCAACTTCCAGACCAGTGATGGCCCAACTCGCGCGGCGATGGTGGCTGGCGATTGGACTCAGGCTCGTTGGTCTGGGCATCAATGTCTACCAGATCTGTTTCTAACGGACAGAAGAGTATAGACACTGCTGCCGGAGACAGGGAACAGAATTGAGTGAGGGGGGACTTCCAGATAACACCCTGCTTGTTATGCTCCAGCTTGCTCGCGTGAGGGAGGTGACTACACGCCCGCTTGAGAGCTTGCCGGCCGCCTCCGGCTCAGGGGGCTGGGAGAAGAACTACCCTGGCCCACGTCGCAGCCGAACTCGCGGAGGCACTCCCAGCGCTTTGCGGTTTCAATACCTTCCGCGCTTACTCTCAATTTCAACTTTGTGGGCGAGCAGAATGATCAACTCGGACAGTCAACAAACCACTTCTAAGGCTGCTCACGCCTGTTTTCATGACGTTATGCCGGCAGCCTGCTGGATACCGCGTCAGTCTGGGTGAAATGTTGGCACAAAATCGAGAAGTGAGGTACAGCTTAAGGCACAAATATCCGTTAACGCCGCATCGTACAGCCCAGAAAACAGCCTAAATCTACTCGCTAGAAGGCTTAAAGGTATCCCAGGTGTAGATCGCGAACATGCTCAGGCAGCGCCCAGAGCAATCCATTGCCAGCGGTCAATCATTTGAATTTGAGATGGAGGAAGACATTCAAGGAAGATATCGGCAATACCGTGCAAAACTTAACCCTGGATGGCTGGCACCGCAGGGCGACCGATGTTCCCGACCAAGCCCGTTGCGGAGGGGAAGCGCGTCGGCGCATATTCCTCGCGAGAGCGGCCTGGCCTATTCAGCGCGAGGACGCTTCCTCTGACGACAAACTTCCCCGGACCGTTCATAATGTCGGCATGACGGTCCGTCGGCTTAAGACCTATGCGGGCGCTCAGGGATACGTCTACCAGTATTACTTCGTCGGCCAACGAGCCGCGCTGGCCGATGATCCCGAAGCGCCAGCTACGGAATTCGTCTTCGACGTGACCTCCGACCGCAAGCTGACTTATGCCGTAAGCGTCTTCCTGCCGGAGAAGGCGGTCGCAGCCTGGGCTGCAAAACACGGACGCGGGCTGACGGAGGCAGAACAGTACGCAGCGGCCAAACTGCGCCTATTCCGCGTCTTCGACGAACTGGAGGATGTAAAGACGGACGGTCGCCGGCTGACAATCGACGTCCCGGCGTTGGAAGAAGCGCTCGCGAGTTTGGGTGTTGACTGAGCCGATTGCGATCGAGATCGCATCTACTCGTTACCGTGGCGTTTCCGTGCCCTCATTGCCCATGCAGAATATAATGCGTAGAAAGAGATTGAGTTCCTAAGCTGGGGGGTGCAAGACGTACAGCTGATTCGACTTGCATTCAATTCAGTGGACTCTGACATTTACCTAGCCTATGGCACTGCTTTGGTTGCGCTTCGCGCTGGCTTGTTATTTCGTCGGGCTGATCTATGCGTTCTTTGCGCTCACCCGTACCAGCGATCTTTTCAGTCGCATTGCACTGCACGCCGCCAGCCTGGGGATGGTCTTTCATTTCGTCTCGCTGGTCGAGCTGTTTCTCTCCGGCCATATGGTTTGGGCCTCTGTGCACAACGGAGAGTCTCTGCTGGCGTTCTTTTCGATGACGTTTTTCATGATCATCTATGCAACTTACCAGACCACTTCGCCCGGCGTCGTCGTTTTCCCGATCGTATTCTTTCTGACCTTCGTGGCCGCGGTGGACGAGCAACCCGTGTTGCTCACCTCATTCGTGCAGCATAAGGGATGGCTGGTGGCGCACATCATCCTCATTTTTACCGGCTACGCCGCGCTGGTATTAAGCTTCGGAGCGAGCCTGCTCTACCTGCTGCAGGAACGGCGACTGAAGGCCAAGAAGCCCAGCAGCCTGATTTCTTTTTTGCCGGCGCTGGAAGTAATTGACCAGATCGGCTACCGGTCCCTGTTACTGGGTTTTCCGTTCATGACGCTCGGCCTCATCACTGGTTCGATCGTAGCCATGTCGACCTACGGGCACATCGACTTTGCGGATCCGAAAATCCTGCTGTCGATGCTGATGTGGGCCGTGTACATGATCATGGTCTTCACGCGCTGGAATTCAGGATGGCGCGGACGGCGCGCGGCCGTTCTGGCGACTTGTGCTTTCGCTACGGCGATCGTGGCCTGGGCCGCCAACTATTTCTCGACCATCCACAGGTTTACGGCATCATGAAATATCAGCTCATCGGCGTGAATCACAACAGCGCGCCGCTCGAAGTGCGAGAGCAGTTGGCGATCCCCGAGTCGCGCCTGGCTGATTGTTGCCGCCATCTCACGGCCCATCCTGGAATCGAAGAGGGCATGATTATTTCCACCTGTAACCGAGTGGAAATGGTCACGCACACTAGCAACGGCTCGGCCGACCTGCGCGGATTTCTGCACGATCACTTTCACTTAACGGCAGAAGATTTAGACGCACATTTGTACGAGTATCGAGAAAAGGACGCTGTGCGGCACGTCTTCCGCGTGGCTTCGAGTCTGGATTCGATGGTGGTCGGCGAAGCCCAGATTCTCGGCCAGGTGAAAGAGGCTTACGCCGCCGCTCGTGCGGTTGGCTCGGTTCGCGGTCAGTTGGAACAACTCTTTACCCGCGCTTTTGCGGTGGCCAAACGTGTGCGAAGCGAAACCGCGGTGGGGTCGTCGTCAGTTTCGATCGCTTCGGTTGCAGTGGAGCTAGCGAAGAAAATTTTCGGTACGCTGCAGGGCAAGAATGTTTTTATCGTCGGCGCGGGCAAGATGAGCGAACTTGCTGCCCGGCATTTGCTGGCCCACGGCTGTGCTTCAATCTTCGTTGCCAACCGTACTTACGATCGCGCCATCGGCCTTGCGGAGAAGTTCAATGGCCAGGCCATTAAGTTTGACGATCTGTACGAGTCCTGCGACCGCGCCGACATCGTCATCACTTCGACAGGCGCGCCCCACGCCATTTTCCGCCGTGAGCACGGCGAACAGTTTCTGGCCCGCCGCAAGAACAAACCGATGTTCTTCATCGACATTGCCGTGCCCCGCGACGTCTCGCCTGAAATGGCGAAACTTGACGGCATCTTCGCCTACGACATCGACGACCTGCAGCAGGCGGTCAGCAGCCACGTAGCCGACCGCCACAAGGAAGCCGAACTAGCAGAAGCCATCATTACCAACGAAGTCGAACGCTTCGAGGCTCGCCTGCATACACTCGACGTGGTGCCGACAATTGTGTCCTTGCAGGATCATTTAGAAACCATCCGTCAGGCTGAAATTGATCGCGTCCGCGGACGCATGGGACCGCTCACCCCGGAACAGGAAATGGCCGTCGAGGCCTTGACCCGTGGCATTATCAACAAAGTGATGCACACTCCGATCACCACGTTGAAAACTGCCGCTCGGGAAGCCGAAGCGACCACCGTGATAGAAGTTGTGCGGCGGTTGTTTAATCTGCGAGAGAAGGACTAAAGGGGCCCACCCCTGACGCCATGCCATCGAAGATGCCCTTGATTGCAGTTGGCGCTATTGTTGGTGTGGTTCTGTCAGCTGCTTTAGTGGCACTTGCCTTTGCCACCCAGTCGCTTTGGCCGATTCCGCCGGGTGCTTATGTGGTCGCTCGGGTATTGGGGATTCATGAAGGTTCAGCGGTCTGGGGTGAGGGAGTGGTCAATGCCATTGTGTTCTGGATAGCGGCCACTACTTTTCTTGTGTTGTACCGATGGGGGCTCGCTCCTGATGACTAAACTCCGAATCGGCTCTCGCGGCTCACAACTCGCCCTGTGGCAAGCCAACCACATCTCCGCACTTCTTCGCGCGCGCGGACACGAAGCGGAAATCGAAATCATTCACACCACCGGGGACAAGATTACCGACGTCGCGCTCGCCATGGTCGGCACTAAAGGGATGTTCACCAAAGAAATCGAGGAAGCGCTCGCAGATGGACGCGTCGATCTGGCCGTTCATTCGTTGAAGGACCTGCCCACAGAACTTCCACCGGGATTTGAAATCGCTGCCATCACGAAACGAGAGGACGCGCGCGACGCCTTCTGTTCCCGACTTTATTCGAACGTGGAAAATCTGCCGCGCGGCGCGCGCCTAGGCACGTCGAGCCTTCGCCGCCAGGCGCAACTCAAGGCGATCCGTCCCGATCTTGACATTCATCCCCTGCGCGGCAACGTCGATACCCGCCTGCGCAAACTTGAACAGGGGGAATACGACGCTATCATTCTGGCCTCGGCCGGGCTGAACCGTCTGGGGAAGACAGAGTTGATCAAGCAGATTATCCCCGCGCAAATCATGTGTCCGGCCGCTGGGCAGGGAGCGCTGGCCATTGAGATCCGCGAAGCAGATTCGGCTACGCGCCAGCATGTGGAATTCCTGAACGATGATGCAGCCCGCGCTGCCACCACTTGCGAACGTGCTCTGCTCAACCGCCTTGGCGGAGGCTGCCAAGTGCCCATCGGGGCATTCGCTGAGATGCTGAAGGGCAAGCTGCATCTCGAAGGCATCGTTGCGGATCCCGACGGCTCGAAGGTTCTGCGCGAATCACGGGACGGCAATTTCAACGATCCTGAACAATTGGGTAACGATGTCGGCGAAACTTTGCTTGCTCGCGGCGGCGAAGAAATCCTCGAAGCTGTTTACGGTTGTGGCTTGGCGTTGCCCCCGCAGCCGTGATCGCTTACTAGGCTGTAAATGCTTACCTAGCCAGTAAATGATGATCCAGAATTGAAGAGCGGCAGCGTTCTCGGGCAGCTTTTTTCGGCGGTGCGAAACTCATTGGACGGTGAGTGTGAAACTTGCCTGGGTCGAAACTCCCGCGGCCGTCGCCCGGATCGTTACGCTTCCGGCGTTGGCCGAGGTCGTATATGTCACGCTCGCCCCAGCATTCGGAGTGGTGGAGATCGGGTTTGCCGAGAAAGTGCCTCCCGCGCCTCCATCGTTGAAGGTTACGCCTATCCCCGAAACCGCATTTCCGTACTTGTCCGTGACTTTCACAACCAGCGGCTGTGCCAGTTGGGTTTGGGGCGGGGCTGACTGGCCATTCCCTGACACCGCAGCAATGTTGGAAGCGGGTCCGGGCGTAACCGTTTCGAAGAAGATCAAACCACGAAGTCCGGCAGCTGTGGCAGTGATCTTGCCGTGCAGGGCGCCCGCGGTAGTTGAAGTGGTGTATTTCACGCTCGCAAACCCTTTGCTGTCGGAAGTCACGGGATTTGCGGAGAACGTTCCCCCTACACCCGTATCGCTATAGGTCACGGTCACGCCAGGTAATCCGTTGCCATAGCTGTCTTCGACCCTTGCGACCAACGGAGCTGGCAGTTGCGTGGTCACGGATGCGGACTGATTGTTACCGCTCCATGCAAGCAAAGTCTTTGCCGGGCCGGGAACCGCGGTTTCCGTGAAAACCCCCGCCAGAAAGCCGGGCGCTGAGGCAGTTAACGTGTAAGAGTTCGATTTCGTCGGCAAGGTATAAACGGTGGAGGCAGAACCGGTCTGGTCGGTCGCAACCGTCGAAGGATTGAAGGTACCGCCCTTGCCGCTGTCGCTGAACGTGACTGTCAATCCTACGGGGACATTTTGAGAGTAGTCCTCAACTGCTCGGACTTTTAAGGGAACGGGAAGGGTTGACGCGACGGTTGACGACTGCCCGCTCCCTGCGATCACGGACAGGACCGGGAACAATCCATACACCACCAAGCTGTTCTGGGTTCCGATAAAGATGTTTCCATCAGCGGCGATTGGATTCGCAAAATGAGCCAGGGGCGGTACCGTGTCGCGACCCTTTGCCGCCTGGTTGCTGGTGTAGAGCAAATTGAGTGTGACGGCATCCATGGCCCACAGGCTGTTTCCATTGACAAACCACAGGATGCCGTTGGAATTCCCGTTGGCTGTAATTATGGCGTGACCTCCGCCGTCGGTCACCACGGACTGCACCGCAGGTGGAACGACCAGCGTTCCGTTGCTGAGGTTGTAAGCACTTATCGGCTGATTTCCTGGGGTGAAATATACGGTGTTGTTCCAATAAACGGGGATGCCGCTGAAATGGGCAGCCAGCGGTAGCTCCTGCACAATCTGCGTGTCCCCCGCGGTGCAGGTCGAACAATACTGGCCCATAGCGTCCCGATTCAGCACATAGATCGTGCCTTCCTTGCCCCCCGTAATCAGTTCGTGAGGATAGGGGCCGGGCTGGTCCGGCAGGATCAGAACGCCGTCGTCCAGATCTAAATCGTGGGCGGAAAGGTATTGCTGATTGTAGGGAGTGAACCAGTCAGCAAGGGCGAGAGTTGTACCGCTCTGGCTCAGCTTCAGCACGCTGCTTGAGAGGTTCGTGCCCGCCGCAAAAGGACCTTCGCCCGTTTGTGCGTAGATATTCCCGAGGCTGTCGGCGGAAAGGCCGGCACCCTTCTCCCATATGGAAGCCAGAGTCTTGCCCGGCTCGGCGGTATAAGCACCTTCCTGCTGCAGGGTAGACGCATTGTAAGAAAGCACCCATCCCTGGCTGTAATCGTTATTGCTATTGGAGCCGAAACCAATGTAGATGTGGCTGTTGGCCAGCAACAACGCTGGTCGATTCATCTGGTAGAGATCGGTAAAGGTGGTTGTCTTTCCGTTCAGCGTGTAGGTAGCGGTGATCGTCGTGGGTCCGCCGAACTTTTCCAGACCCGTGGTCACGTCCAGCGCATGCAGGCGATGCACAACCTTTCCGTTCTCATAGGTTTCGGCGACCAGGTAAAGGGTACCAGTGGCGGGATCGATAACCGGAGTCGAAATGATTCCAAGCTCAGTCCATCCCGTAGTTCCGGCATCTTTTTTCACCGTTGCCGGAACGGTTGTCGCTCCTGCCGGGCTGTAAGTAAAGATGCTGGTCATCCAGAGCGCGGGCGTGCTGGCGCTGTCAGCATCGAAGGCGTACACACTGTCATGCACGGTCGCGACGTAGACCACATTATGAGCGCCTTGGCCGGGAATATTTACCGCTGGAAGATACAGTGGATGCCCGACAATATAACCGTCCACCGGCTGGGTGAACAATTTCCCGAACGTCCGACTATTTACATTGGACGGCGTGAGCAGGACCTCGCTGGTGTTTGCGCTGGTTCGTCCGTTGTTGTAGTGCCAGGTGGTAACGGGCGTCTGGCCCAGCAGGGGCGCTCCAGCAAAGAACAGCATGAGCAGCAAAATCGACAACAAGCTAGTCGCGCGACCTTCGGAAAAAGGGGGAAAAATGAATAATGCGGCCTTCCAATTGGCGGCGGTTCGTTCAGTCATGATCTCGTACCTCTGAGCGTCACGACCGTTCCAGGAGCACTGCATACGAATTCTCCAGGCAAACGGAGCAGCCCGATAACATCTTTATAGCATCTTTCGAACGCTTTGCCGCACTGTAATTGTCATTCGACATCGAACGGCAGGCCCTTGCTGAGTCCTATATGCTTGTATTTGAAGGTGAAACCGGACGGCGAGCGGACCTAGATCCTTCAGCTGGGAAGGCCCTGAAAAGGCGATGGACGCGGAATTTTATGGGACAGTAGCCAGATCGAGGACATTCGCGAGAGACTGAGAGGTCCTGCTCAAACTTGAGTCCGTCCTTTCCCGAGGAAGTGAAAGAAGTGAATGATGGTGGAAGTAGGAGATCAAAGCGAGTTTTGATCTCCTACTTCGGAGAAAATTTCAGTCGCGCGGAACAAGCAGTCGACGTGACGGGCAGGGAGTAAGAGAATCGGATCTGTGTATATCCCAGAGCATTTTCGTTTGCGCCACGAGGGGGATGCGGTTGCATTCATGCGCGCCAATCCCTTTGCCATTCTGATCTCCTCCACCGAGGCCGGGCCATTCGCGACGCATCTTCCTCTCTCCGTGTTCGCAGTGGAAGGGGAAACCGTACTTCGTGGGCACGTGGCTAAGGCGAACCCGCACTGGCGTTATCTCGAACAGCAGCCGCAATGCTTGACCATTTTCCACGGACCACATTCCTATATTTCGCCCGGAAACTATACGGCGCAGGAAAGCGTTCCTACGTGGAATTATGCCGCCGTGCATCTCTATGGAGAGGCGCGGCTGTTTTCGTCGCCGCAGGATTTGCAGAAGATGCTGCACGAACTGATGGAAACCTTCGAGCCCGCTTATCGCCAGCAATGGGAGGGATTGAGCCAGACCTTCCGCGAGAACATGCTTCGTCAGATTGTGGGCTTTGAGATTGTTGCAACCAAGCTCGAGGGCAAGTTCAAGCTTAGCCAGAATCGTACCCGTGAGGATCAGGGGAATGTAATCGCGTCATTGGAGAAGGCAGAAGATTCAGTCGTTTCAGGCGTCGCCCAAATGATGAAAGAGCAGCGCCTCGGCAAACTGGAGGGAGAGAAAGAGGGCGAATGATTGTGCGGCGCGGGCACTTTTCCCCGCGACTCTGACGATGAAAAAGAAAGCCAATTCATCAACCTGTCTCCCTTTGCATAAAGTTCGCGTGCTCGTGGGTCGGGCTCGCCATCAAGCCAGCGCGCTTTCAAGTGAATTGCGCAGGCTGGGGGCGACGGTGCTGGAAATCCCGTTCATCGAGATCCGCCGGCCGCGCAGTTTCAAAGCTCTCGATTCCGCATTGAGAAATCTCGATCGTTATGACTGGCTCATCCTTACCAGTGTAAACGGGGTCCAGGCTATGTGGCGGCGATTGGCCAAGCTGGGCCTGACTAAGACAAAGGTCAAGCACTTGCGCATTGCGGCCATCGGACCAGCGACCAGGAGGGCGATCGAGCAGCATGGCGCGAAAGTCGACGTTGTCCCAAAAGAATACGTAGCCGAATCCGTCGTGCGCAGCCTGCAAAACAAAGTCGAAGGGAAACGCGTGCTGCTGGTCCGCGCCAAGGTCGCTCGTGACGTAATTCCACGCGAACTGCGCAATGCCGGCGCGCAGGTGGATGTGGTGGAAGCGTACGAAACCATTGTGCCGCGGGCTTCACGCGAGCGCTTACGGAGAACTTTGGCGAGTCAGCAGCGTTGTCCGCATGTGGTTACGTTTACCAGTTCTTCGACCGTACGCAACTTCGTCGCGCTGCTGGGGCCACGCCGCGTGGGCACAATTCCTCCGGCTTCCGAGGGGATACGGTTTGCATCCATTGGACCAGTTACCTCTTCCACCCTGCGCGACCTCGGATTGCGTGTGGATATTCAAGCCAGTGAATTCACGATTCCAGGCCTGGTGAAAGCTATTGCAAGAGCCTCAGGTTAAATACGCGGCGGTTTGTCGTTTTCTCTCTTAGTTTTCTTGTGGTGGAAATTCCCTGACGCCGTGCTCCCCGCTGAGTTTTTACTCGGGGAGGAGACTCTGTAGTGGAAAATCTACGTAAAATTCTAGCGAGTACCGTCGTGGCAGTGGCCACGATGGGCCCGCTGTCGAGCGGGGCGGCCCTGGCTTAGGATCTTAGGATGAGTCAACAAGGCTTACGCTGCAGTCCTGTTTCGACTCTACCAACTCCTGCTGTGCTGATACCGCTTATTGTGTGTACCACGGCTACTTCCTGAGTGCTACCCACCGGTAGTGTACGCAAATGAGCTTACGGCGACCTGAATAACTGCTAGGTAGCGGGAACTCCGTCGCCAAACAGCGACCCGATTGCCGATGCCGCGTCGTCTTTGGCCAGCCACGAGTTCACCGAGGCCATCACCGATCCAGAATTGAACGCATGGTTTACCGCGCAAGGCAATGAAATTGGTGACCTGTGTGCCTACGATTACGGTCTTTTTTACACCTGGGATGGAGGCAATGCCAACCAGATGTGGAATGGCCGCAGCTACACGTTGCAACCGGAGTGTGACAAATCACCAACCGGCTGCGTCCAAGTCGGGCCCTAGAGTTATCGAAACGATTGGAAGACATTCGCAGCCGGAAGAATCTCATTCTGGCAGCGTTGTTTTCCGAAGCACTTTCCGCCTACCTCTCGTCCCGCGAAGAGCGCATAACGAGCCACAATCCAACTGAGAGATTCTATTCCGTCAGTGAACAACTGCAATCTGCCGGGGGAACGTGCGCCTGCAGGAAATCTGCGACACGCTTGTAGGCGTCAATCTGATTTTCAACGCGGGCAAAGCCGTGGCCTTCGTTTTCATAAATCTTGTAGTCGACCGTGCCGCCGCGTTTTTTGATGGCGTCGACCACCTGCTGCGTTTCCGACTTCGGGCAGCGGGGATCGTGTCCTCCGGCGAGCAGGAGCAGCGGCGCTTTGATCTGGTCGATGAAGTTGATGGGCGAGCGGTCTTCGTACAGCGCTTTATTTTTCACTACGTCGCCCATAGTTGCGAGGTCGGACTGCCGCAGCACGGGGTCTTCGTTCTCGATTTCCGTGAACCAGTTCACGAAAGGCACGATGGGCACGCCCGCGGCCCAGACTTCGGGGGCTTTCGTCACTGACATCATGCTGAGATAGCCGCCATAGCTTCCGCCCATGACGGCAATCTTTTTAGGATCGAGATGGCCGGTCTGCTTGATCCAGTCGCCGCCGGCGAGAACGTCCTGCAGATCTCCGCCGCCCATGTCGAAAAGATTTGCCTGCTGGAATTCCTTTCCGTATCCCGTTGATCCGCGATAGTTGGGAGCGAGGACCATATACCCCTGATTGGCGGCGTATTGCACGAAGCGGTTGAAGGAATTCATCGTCTGCGAGGTGGGGCCGCCATGGATGTAAACGATGGCGGCGTTCTGTCCGTTGCGCGCCATGTTGTAGGGGACGTAGAGGAATGCGGAGATGGTCCACTTGCCGTCGCGGCTGGGATAGTGCACGAGATAAGGCTCGACCATGTCTTCCGAGCGCACGCCGGCGACCAGTGAATGCGTGACTTGATGCGACTTGCCGGCGGCGAGTGTGTACACCCAGAGATCGCCGGGGGCGGTGGGGCCGTTGTGATAATAGAGCAGACGCGAGCCGTCTTTAGTGAAGGCAGAGTGGCCTCCGGCAGGCTCGTTTACGCCTTTCGGAATGGGCAGGGCGGTTGATCTGCCGGTGGCGACGTCGTGCAGGTAGATGTCTTCGTTGCCATCGACGTTGGCGCTGAAGCTGAGGTGCTTGCCGTCAGGGGAGAACTCGCCGCCGCGGATTTCCCATTTGTCATGGGTGAGCCAGGAAGTCTTCTTGCTTGAGATTTCCAGCAGACCAATGTTCTCGTAACCGTTGGCGGCGTTCGAACTGAACAGAACGCGCTTCCCGTCGGGAGAAACGTCATTGCCTGTGTAGCGCTGCTCGCCTTCATGCGGCGTGAGCAGCGTACTTTGCCCGGTTGCCACGTCGGCAATAAAGATGTTCGAATCCGTTCCTTTAGCCTGCTCCTGCGTGTAAACAATGTACTTGCCATCGTTTGACCAGATGGGATTGTAGTTGCCGTTATCCTGCGGCGTGCCAGTCGTGAGGTGTTTTATCTCGCGCATCAATGTGTCGTATATATCGATCTCGTGGGCTGCAGATGTTTTTGGTTTGACCAGATATGCAAGGTAGCGGCCGTCGGGCGACCATGTCGGATCGGTTTCAGCGATCTCGCGGGTGCTCGTCAGGTTGACGACCTTACCGGTCTTCGGCGAGACCAGAAAAATATCCCACTGCTCGTCGCCGTCGTAGTCCGACTGATAGGCGATCCACTTGCCGTCGGGCGACCACGCGGGCGAGGACTGGCGCTGGTCACTGACTGTGAGTTGCACCGGCCATCCGCCTTCGGCGGGGACGAGCCACAGGTTGTTGCGCCCGCTCATATTCGAAATGAAAGCGATGCTCTTGCCATCGGGCGACCACGTCGGCCGGCCGACCTGGCGCGTCATGTAGAGCTTCTCGATGGTCAGGCCTTTGGGTTCGACCTGCGCGTTGGGCTTGGAGGCAATTTTCTTCGGATCGGTTACAGCTGGGGGCACAGGAAGAGTTTGGGCTGTCAGGTTGTCGGCGACGACGGTACTCATGAGTATGACGATAGCAAAGAGTGCGGACATGCGCATGGGTGTGGATGCCTCGGAAGCGAAAAGTTTAGCAGAAGGCTTACGGATCGGTTGTCAATGACAGCGACTTGCAGAGGTCCTTCGCAGGAACGCGCTCAGGATGACAGTGTAAAAACAGTCTAGATACATTATGCCTTCGCGTTCTTGTGCAGTTCCACCGTGCTCCAGGTTTTATCTGCCGCGTGGCAGATATTTTCCAGCGGGCAATCGACGCATTTGGGTTTGCGGGCGATGCAGAGATTGCGTCCGTGCCAGATGATCTGGTGAGCGAAGAGGATCCATTTCTCGCGTGGAATAATGCGCATCAAGTCCTGCTCAATTTTCTGCGGGTCGGTATGGGTGGTGAGTTCGAGACGGCGGGAGATGCGGTGTACGTGGGTGTCGACGACTACGCCTTCCGCTATTTTGAACCACGAGCCCAGGACGACGTTGGCGGTCTTGCGAGCCACGCCAGGTAAGGAGAGAAGGTCGTCCATGTTGAGAGGAACCTGGCTGCCGAAGTCGGTGACAACTTTTTTCGCTGCGCCTACTACGGATTTCGATTTATTGCGGAAGAAGCCGGTGGAGCGTACGTCGGGCTCGAGTTGCTCGGGCGTGAGAGCGGCGAAAGCTTCAACGGTAGGATATTTGCGGAAGAGTTCGGGCGTGACCCGGTTGACGTTCACGTCTGTGGATTGGGCCGAGAGGATGGTCGCGACCAGGAGCTCCCAGGCGCTGGTGTGGGTGAGCGCACAAGTAACGTCAGGATAGAGTTGGTCGAGGCGCTTCAGAATTTCGGCGATGCGATCGGGAGCGAGGGGATTGTAAGCTTGTCCCTGCCTTGAGGCGGCCTTTGGAACTCGGGGCAATTTCATTCGCCCCTTCGGGGCTTGTTTTTTTCCCGGCGGCAATGACCCACGGCTCGCGCCGTGGGCTGCACTCTTTCGCCGCTCCGCGGCTTTCGCGGGCGGGAGTGCTCGCGCCACACGAGCGCCTTCCGGGCGACCTGTACGGGCGGGTTGGCGTGGGGTTTTGCCGCGGGGCATGAGGGCCATATCTTAGCAGAGACCTCGGTAACCAGAGGAATGATTGACTCCCTCGATAGCACTCGGTAGTCTGGGCTTAGCCTATTTTTCTCTTCAGAGAATCTGCGATGGCCGTGAGTTCTATCCAGCTCGGGCAAGTGTGGCGCAGCGATGCCGATGGCCAGGATTATCTGGTCACCAAGGTGTATAGCGAAGTATTCACGCAATACGCGATGCTGCGGCCGGCTGGGATTACCGCACCGGACGCGCCCACAGTCCGCATCAAAGTTACCAAGACCCCTCAAGGCGCGGCTTTGCCCGGCTATACGTTTACCCAAGACGGTTCCTTCTAGCGCGCTAGCTCGGAGCTGGCATCCCTATTTCCGATACACTAATGCAGTTCTCAGTTCCGGCTCTCAATCTGTGAGACAGAGGAGTTTGCTCGGGAATTTTGAACCCAAACCCCATTTCATGACTGAAAAACTTCTGGCTGTTATCTTCGTTTTCATCAATTCCGTGATTAGCACCACCGGCTACGGCGGTGTGATGCTTTTGATGGCGATTGAGTCAGCGTGCATTCCGTTGCCCTCGGAGCTAATCATGCCCTTTGCCGGTTATCTGGTGTTCCAGGGGACGTTCAAGCTTTTGTGGGTGGCGACGGCCGGGGCCATCGGGTGCAACCTGGGGTCGCTGGTGGCCTATGAAATTGGGTGTTACGGCGGGCGTCCGCTGGTTGAGCGTTACGGGCGCTGGATTATGATGGGCAAACGGGAGCTTGATTGGGCTGACCGCTTCTTTGCGCGTTGGGGATACGTGGCTGTGTTCGTGGGCCGAATGCTGCCGGTAATTCGAACTTTCATCGCCCTGCCTGCAGGGGTAGCACGCATGCCGCGGGGACGGTTTCACCTCTATACGTTTCTGGGATCGTGGCCGTGGTGTTTGGGGTTGGCTTATCTCGGAATGAAGTTGGGGGAGAACTGGCGCGAACTGGGAAAATATTTTCATAAGTTCGACGCGGTGATTGGCGTGATGCTGATGGCGGGTGTGGCTTGGTTTGTCTGGAGCCACTGGCAAAACAGGATGCGGACCGAGAGCTAGGTGGCGTCGTCAGGAGTTTCAGGGATCTCGTTTGAAGCGCTCGATAGCGGATTGGCAGTCTCATGATTATCCGCATGCGCGAGGTAACTGTAACTGGTAACTGTGACTAAGGATACGAATGATAAAGCGACACGCATTACTTTTCCCGTATGTCCTGATATTTCTTATTGCGCTGGTAGCTGCCGAGACCCCTCGTCCAGCAGATCAACTCGAGTTAATTCCTGCGCCCAAAGAAGTTCAAATGCACACCGGCCGTTTTCGGGTGAGGCCAACCACCCGAATCCTGGTGGAGTTCGGACATCAAGCGGAGGACAGGATTGCGGCGGAAACACTGGCGGAGGAGATCCACAATCAGTCTGGACTAAGGATAAGCATTAGGGGCGAAAAACCCGAAGCCAAGCAGGAGCCAAGAGCGATCGTGCTGGCTCGCCTGCAAGACGAGCGAGTGAAAAGATTCTTGGCGTCAAAAGGCCTGAAAGCGAATTCGATCGGCGACCAGGGCTACCTGCTTTTCTCGGATGCTTCCCATCTGATCGTCGCCGCCAATTCAGGCCAGGGGCTCTTCTACGGAGTGCAAACCTTGCGGCAGTTACTTCGTGCCGATGAGCATGGCCTCACCTGTCCGGCGGTTTCGATTCGAGATTGGCCGAGCATGGAGTGGCGAGGCGTGCAGGATGACATCAGCCGCGGTCCCATTCCCACCGAAGATTTCATGAAGTATCAGATCCGTACTCTGGCGGCTTACAAGGTGAATCTGTTCGGTCTCTACATGGAGCAGGTCTTCGATTTCGCCAGCCAACCGCTTGTGGCGCCGAAGGAAGCCGCGCTCACTCCGCAGGAAATCAATGCGTTGGTGAACTATGCCAAGCAGCTCTACGTGACCATCCTTCCCGAGCAGCAGACCTTTGGCCATCTCCATCACATGTTGAAGTACGAGATTTATTCCGATGTCGCGGAGCGTCCGCACGGCCACGTGCTCACGCCGACGAAACAGCAGTCTTACGACATCATCAAAGCGATGTATGCCGACCTGGTGCCTCTTTTTCCCGGATCTTTTCTGCACGTGGGAGGCGACGAGACGTTTGAACTGGGGCGCGGACAGACCGCGGCGCGTGCTGCAGAAATCGGGTTAGGGCGCGTCTATCTGGAACACATGCAGAAAGTCAGCGGCGTTCTTCAGCCCTATCACAAGCAACTCATGTTTTGGGGCGACATCGCTGTGAAGTATCCGCAACTGCTCAGCATCTTGCCTAAGGACATGATCGCGGTTCCCTGGGATTACGATGCCAAGCCGAGTTTCGACGGCATCATCAAACCTTATCGGGACGCGGGCCTGCGCATGTTTGTCGCGCCGGGAGCGAACAATTGGAGCCAGGTGTGGCCGAATCTGGATGTCGCGTTTGTGAATATTCGCAACTTTGTACGCGACGGTCAAAAGCTGGGAGCTGTGGGCATGCTGAATACCACGTGGAATGACGATGGCGAGTCGCTCTACGGAATGGCATGGCCAGCTCTCATCTTCGGCGCGGCTGCCGGATGGCAAAGTGCCGAGTCGGATATCGATCAGTTCAAAGACTCGTACGACTGGGCTTTCTATCGCTATAGCGACACCACATTCCGGGATGCACTGGAAAATCTGGACCGTGGGCACGAGGCGCTAGCGAAGGTCAACGTCGATGCCGAGACGGATGATTTGTTCTGGGTCGATCCGTTCACGCCGGAAGGCGCGCAGCTCATGCAGAAAATTATGCCCGCCGCTCGGGATATGCGTTTGGGCGCGGAGAACGCGCTGCAGGCGCTCTACCGGAGCAGTGGCAAGGCGCATGCGAACCAAGCCACGTTGGCTGATATGACGTTGAGCGCATGGCGCTGGGACGCCTTGGGCATGAAGATACAGTTCACCCGGGAAATCAGCAACTTTTATTGGGATGCTTTCCAGAACCAAACGGACGCACAGCGAGTCGGCAATGATCTGGAAGAAATCACAGCCACAAATGCTCGTCTGGAAGATTTGCGCGACGCGACAACGCGCTTAAGCCAGATGTACCGCGATGCCTGGCTGCGAGAGTACAACCCGTTCTGGCTGGAGAATGTTTTGGTGCGCTACGACACCCTGGCCCGCGAGTTCCAGACCAAGATCGTTCTGGTGCGGCAGGCGCGGCGGCAATATGAGGCAACCAAAGCCCTGACTCCTCCGCAGGACTTGGGATTTTACTTGCAGCCGTAAGCGCCACCCGATGTTTTCTGAACGCACAAACTGGAGGCTCACCCGCAATCGCCTGACAGAGGCGCTTGAAGAAGTACGATCAAGCGGCACTCAAGTGCTTGATCTCACCGTTTCGAATCCGACGCGGGTCGGGCTGCATTACGACGAGCCGCTGATTCTTCAGTCATTGGCTTCGCCGCCCGCGATGGATTACGATCCTCAGCCAAAGGGCTTGCCTGGCGCCCGCGCCGCAATTGCCGTGTACTACCAAACGGTTCACAGACTTCACCATTTTGATCTCGATCGGTTGCTTCTCACCACCAGCACCAGTGAAGGTTATTCGTTCGTGTTCCGCCTGCTCTGCAATCCCGGCGATGAACTGCTGGTTCCTAAGCCGAGCTATCCCTTGTTTGAGTTTCTGGCTGACTTGCAGGACGTCAAGCTGGTTCCTTATCCGCTGATTTACGACCACGGCTGGCAGATGGATTTTCCGTCGCTGGCAGGGGTGGTGACCAAGCGCAGCCGCGCTGTGGTCGTCGTTCATCCAAACAATCCTACAGGTTCGTATGTGCATCCGCACGAGCAAGAATCTCTCAACAACTTTTGCCGCAAACATGGACTCGCCCTGGTTGCCGACGAAGTCTTTCTCGATTATGCGCACCACAAAGCACCGGAACGAACCTTTGCCGTGAATCAGGACGTGCTCACCTTTACCTTGAGCGGTGTTTCTAAAATTTCGGCACTGCCGCAGATGAAAGTGGCATGGATTGCCACCAGTGGTCCCGCGGCTGAGGTTGAGGCAGCGCTGGCTCGCCTGGAAGTGATTTCGGACACTTATCTCTCCATGAATGCGCCTATCCAGTGGGCGGTCCCGGCGCTGCTGAAGCAGAGGACGAGCATTCAGCAACAATTGCTGGATCGCGTGCGGGGCAACCTCGCCGAGCTCGACCGCCAGCTTGCCGCACAGCAAACGTGCCACCGCCTGAGTGTAGAAGCCGGATGGTATGCGATCCTGCGCGTTCCGGTAATGCAGACCGACGAAGAGTTGGTGGTTGATCTGTTACTCCGTAAGTCTGTGCTGGTTCATCCCGGACACTTCTACGACTTTCCGAGGGACGGATTCTTGGTGCTGAGTCTGATCGCGGCGGAGGCGGAGTTTCAGGAAGGGATTGAGCGGCTCTTGCAGACCGTAGGGGCTTGATTCCAGAATTGTCGCGCGATTTGTACCAGGGCACGGCTTTAGCCGCGCAAAATGGGGTCAAGGACGCGATGGACTTCAGCCCTTGCGGCGGGGCATCAAGCTCAACTGGGCGGGCTGAACAATAAAGATATTGATCCGCACTAAACGTAAGGTGCCGCGCAAACGGCGTTCCGCACACTTGACGGCATGCCCTGATACCGCAGTCCAAACGGGAAGGGGGTTTTGATTCGTTGGAGGGCGTAATACAGCCTGGCATTAGCGCCTGCTATCTGTTCACCAGGAACGGATTGCTTTCGCGTTCTTCCCCGATGGTGGTGGTCGGGCCGTGGCCAGGCACTACTAATGTATCGTCAGGCAAAGCCAGCACGGTGGTGTGCAGCGATTGCAGGATCTTCTGCATCGATCCGCCCGGAAGGTCGGTGCGGCCAATGGAACCGGCGAACAGCGTGTCGCCCGCAATCAAAATTTTCTCGGCTGGAAAGTAAAGACAGATGCTGCCTTCGGTGTGTCCCGGCGTGTGCAGTATGCTGGCCGCATGCGCCCCGGCGTTCACGGTGTCGCCGGCACGCAAACTCTGGTCGATTTCCACAACCCCTGGCGCTGCCATGCCCACCCAAGTGGCTTGCACGTCCAGCATTTTGAGCAGGGCATAATCGTTCTGGTTGAGCAGGATCGGTGCTCCCGTGGCCGCGCGTAGTTTCATCGCACCACCTACGTGATCGATGTGAGCGTGCGTGATTACGATTTGCTTGACTTGCAGGTTATGCTTACGGATGAGTTCAAGGACGTCTTCGATGTCATCTCCTGGGTCGATGACCATCGCTTCGCGCGTAGTTTCGTCTCCGATGATCGAGCAGTTGCACCGCAGTGGGCCCACGGGAAAGATTTCGTGAATCATGGTTCCATTGTAACGAAGTGAGTACCGAGTCCTGAGTGCCGGGCAGCAAGCGTAGATCCGCGAGAATAGAACGAGACTTGTGTCAGGGCGTGCTGGCCGAGGCGACACGCCAAACTATCCGGAGAGTTTCCTGTGGCAGCCAAATACCGTCAGCATGGATATCAAGACCGGGACGAGAAGCCGCGCAGAGAGTCTGCGGAAAAATCGACCGGCGCACCGCCAAAAAGAGACAATACCTTCGGCCCGCGACCGGTGAATATGCCCGGTACCCACGCCGTGTCCCGCTGCTCGCAATGTGGCACGGTGTTGCAAGGAATGCCGCCGACCGGCCTTTGTCCCAAGTGTGGCTTCGAACTGCACTCCTGCAAACAGTGTGCGTACTTCGATCCCGGCGGCCGCTTCGAGTGTATGCAACCTGTGCCCAAGCGCATCGAGCGAAAAGACGTGCGCAACGATTGCACGTACTACGAGTTGCGAGTCGCGCGGGAGAAGGAGACTTCCACCCCCGCCACCCTGCGTCCGAATGATGCGCGGCAGGCGTTCGAGAATCTGTTCAAGAAGTGAGTTGCCGTGCCCCGGCGCATCCCCTACGGTTTCTTCGTCGGCCGCAAATCAATCTCGCTCACAAATGACTGCGGACTTTGGGTGACCAGCATCTCCACGGCATGCGCCACATCTTCGGGCTGCAGCATCTTCGCCGGGTCCTTGCCAGCGTGCGGACTGAAGTCTGTATTGGTCGAGCCAGGACAGATCACGCTGACGCGGATATTGTGACTGCGCAGTTCTTCGGCCACGGAATAGCTCAACCCGTTCAGTGCCCACTTGGAAGCTGCGTACGCAGCACCATTCGGTAAAGCATTCTTCCCGGCGAGCGACGAGAGATTGATGATGTGGCCGGAAAGTGCGCGAATCATCATGGGAGCCAGAGCGCGAATGGCGTAGTAGACGCCGCGCAAGTTTGTGTTCAGGATCTGTTCCCACGCGTCGGGAGGAAGATGGTGCAGGGGGCCAACGAATCCGGCGATGCCCGCATTGTTAATGAGCAGGTCCACCCGCCCGAATGAAGCCTCAATGCGCCTTGCTGCCGCTTCCACGGATTCGAGGCTCGTTACGTCACAAAGGATCACCTCAGCCTTTCCGCCAGCCTCAACGACGGCTTGCGCGGCCGAGTCGAGCGGGGTTCGAGTGCGTCCACAGAGCGCCGCGGTCGCTCCTAGGCTCGCGAGCGAGCGGGCAATGGCCAAGCCGATCCCGCGGCCGGCCCCTGTAATTACTGCGACTTGCCCGGCGAGGGGTTGAGCTTTGTCCATAGGGACGGCGTTCATGAACACCTATTCCGCGCCTGGGTACCGGCGAGTGCCCATCGTCGATCTGGCGCCCTTCACGATGCGATACTTTTGCATCTTAGTACAGGCAGCGGGGGAGGGTAGCGGGGAAGTTGCTTGCCTTCGGGGGGAGAGGTACTTATAATCCGGCAGACCGGGAAGGAAAGGTCTGTCGCCTTAAGACCCCGGCTTAGCCCCATTTCACGGGGACTGCTCGAGCCCGAACTGGCATCGCAAGAAATATGAAGCGCGTGCCAATATGCCACACATAAGCTGCAAGAACATTATTTATGAACATCGTCGATTCCCAAAGGTGCAAGGAGCCAATACTGATGAATAAGATTCTGCTCACGGTTGTGCTTGGGGCAGTGGCTGCAACGGCAGCCTCCGCGCAGTCTGCGCAACAGCCACCGCAGCAACCGGCGCAAGCCACTCCAGGACAACCGCCAGCGTCGCCCGCCCAGGCGCCGGTTATTAAAGATCCCGCTGAATATAACGCCTACGTCGGCGCGGTCCAGCAAAAAGATCCCGCGGCCCAGATCAGCGGCCTCGAAGCGTTCATGACGCAGTATCCCAATAGCGTAATGAAGGTTTCCGCGCTGCAAACTCTCATGCAGGACTATCAACAGACGAACAACCAGCAAAAGACGATTGACACGGCCGTAAAACTAGTTGCGGCCGATCCTTGTAACGTACGAGCCATGGCGCTGCTGGCTTATTTCAATCGCCTGAAGGCGCAAGGCGGTGACGCCAATGCCAAGCAAGATTTAGCCGATGCGCAGAAGTACGGGCAGATGGGACTGGACTGTCTGCCAAAGTTCACCAAGCCCGATGGCACGTCTGACGCTGATTACGAGAAGATGAAGGCGCAGATGTCCGGGATTTTCAATGCGGCTATCGGCATCGCGAAACTTACCGACAAGGATTACGACGCCGCAAGAAAGGCGCTACGCGCCGCGGTCGAAAGCAATCCCGACTCGCAGAAGGATTTTAGTATCGTGTATCCTCTGGCGTTGGCCTATCCCGGGCCCACTCCGCCAGATCCCAAGATTCCGCCCGATTCGCTGAATGCGATCTGGTTTGCCGCGCGCGCGTCCATAGTTGCTCCGACCCCGCAATATCAGCAGCAGATCGAGAAGTACGCCAAAAACCAATACATCAAATATCACGGAGGCGACGACGGCTGGACAGACGTTCTCGCTCAAGCCAAAGCCAATCCGGATCCGCCTGCAAACTTCGCGATCACACCCGCTCCGACGCCGGACCAGCAGGCTCACAACATGACCACTGCCACTCCGCCCGACAAAATGGATTTCGCACAGTGGGAATTTATTCTCTCCAACGGCTCCCAGGCAGACCGGGATCTGGTCTGGAACGCTATCAAAGGCAAGCCGGTGCAAATGAACGGCACTGTCATCAAGGCTACCGCAACCGAGTTTGATATCGCCGGCAGCTCGGACGATATTGATGCAAAGAAAGCCGACATTACTCTCACATTCGAAGACAAAGTTCCGCTCAGGCTGATTCCGAAAGAAGGTGCCAGCCTGGACTTTCAGGGCGAACCTGCCTCCTATACTCCGAGTCCTTTCATGATGGTCATGGAGAAAGGTAAGCTGCTGAAAGCAGCGGCACCCGCCCCGGCCAAGAAGGCGCCGGTGCATCACAAACCGGCCTCACAGTAGTTCGTTAAGAATCGAGTTTGGCAATCGAGTAATCAGGCAGCCCGCGAGGGCTGCCTGAAGTTTTTTGGACTACTAATCAGCGCTGGCGAAAATATGACGGCTAGCGCGCCGCTTTCTTCTCCATGGTTACCGGGCGAGCGCTGCGCGGAGGACGCTTCGCTCCATCCCGAAGCTGACGTATGTCGATTTTGAGTTCATCGATAGTTCGGCTGAGGGTGTTGCGGTGCATACCCAATTCGCGGGCAGCGCGGCACTGGTTCCCCTTGTTTTCCTGAAGCACGGTGAGGATGAATCGCTTCTTGAACTCGCGCACGCCCTCGGAGTAGAGGATGTTGCTTTTGTACATTTGCAGGATGAGTGCTTCCAATTGATCTTTCACAGTAGGGTTCTCTCTTCGTTTGATCTTTGTTTTGAAACCCGATCTTTATCGCGATCAACCGTAATTCAACCGCGCCTATCGTCGCGGTTGAGGCGGAGTTCCGGTCAAGTTCTTCGGAGCGCGATGGAGGAAGTCCAACCCGTCATCGAACTTTGCCCGCAATTCCGATGGCGCCAACCACATGGCTGCTCTTCCGACAACCAGGAAATAAGGTGCCAGCGCCGATTTTTCCAGCATCGAAGTGGTCGGCGTGAATGCAGTCATGCCCATCAAGACCACAGCCACAGCCAGCGCACCCTTCGCCACTCCCAACAGGGCCCCGAAAAAGCGATCGAAGCCGCTGAGCCCGACTTCCTTCATCAGCCTGCGCGCGATCCGGCCCGCGATGCTAAAAAAGATCAGAATCGCGAAAAAGATCAGGAGGAAACCGAAAATCTCTGCCAGCAACTCCGAATTCAGGAATGACATTAACCATTCAGCGAGCCTATGGTACTGCCACGCCGCGACGATGTAGCCGACAACTAGTCCGGCCATACTTAGGGCCTCGGCGAAAAATCCGTGCATGGCCGCCAATATCACGTTCAGCACTATCACAAAAACGATCAACCAGTCGGCCAGCGTCATGCCGCTCTCCGGCGGCTGGATCTTTGGCGGAGTCCTGCACCCTTACACATCCAGTTTGTGTCCCGTTATTTGCTGATAGGCGTCGAGATATTTGTCGCTGGTGCGCCGCGCAACCTCAGCTGGTAGCGCGGGCGCAGGCGGTTGCTTGTTCCAGCGAATTTCCTCAAGGTAGTCGCGAACATATTGTTTGTCGTAGGAGCTCTGCGACTGGCCAGCGCTGTACTTGTCGGCAGGCCAGAAGCGGGATGAATCCGGAGTCAGCACTTCATCGCCCAGCGTGATTCCACTGGCGGTCATGCCAAACTCAAGCTTGGTGTCGGCAATAATGATGCCGCGCTGGCGCGCATAATCCGCCGCCTTCTTATAGACGCGCAGGGTCAGGTCGCGCAAATGGCTGGCATTTTCCGCCCCCACGATTTCACACATCTGGGCAAAAGAAATGTTTTCATCGTGTCCGCTGGTGGCCTTCGTAGAAGGAGTGAAGATCGGCTCGGGGAGCGCTTCGGATTCAACGAGTCCAGCAGGCAATGCGATCCCACAAACCCTTCCTGTCGCCTTGTACTCCTTCCAGGCCGATCCCGAAATGTAGCCCCGCACCACACACTCTACGGGAAACATCTGGGCGCGCTGCACGATCATCGATCGGCCGCGCAACTGATCGGCATATTTCTGCAAGGCTTGCGGATAACGCGCCACGTCTGCGGTGATGAAATGGTTGGGTACGACGTCGGAAAGGAAATCGAACCAGAACAGCGAAATCTGGTTCAGGACACTGCCTTTGTGGGGTATGCCGGTGGCCAGCACATAATCGAAGGCGGAAATGCGGTCGGTTGCGACGAATAGCAGACGTTCGTTATCAAGTTGGTAAACGTCGCGTACCTTTCCGCTGGCATGAAGGTGGAGTTCGGGAATGTTTGTTTGTAAAAGAACGGGATCGAGAAGTTGCGAGTTCATATTGAAATACTAAGCCAGGAGCGAGCCGTATTTTAGCCCCTGAGAAAGTTTTGTCAACGGCAGAGATCAGAGCTCACGAGCGGGGGCCTATCCTGTTGAGCAAGAGAACGTTGCGGCGGCGAAGGCCGCTGAATAAGGGAAAATCGGTGCTGCGTGATCACGTTGCTGTGGAAAAGCTGAGGATGGAAGTGGATATCTCGGAGAGATGGGCAAAGACCATCAAAAGAACTTGCGGTGTCTCCAAAGGGAACGCTTCTGTAATTGCGTCTGCCTTTCAGGCCGCTCCAAAGCGAACCGAGACTAGTTTCGACACACCTGGCTCCTGCATGGTCACGCCGTATAGTACGGGCGCGATGCTCATCGTCTTCTTGCTGTGAGTGATTAAGACGAATTGAGTTTGAACGCTCATTTCTTTTACCAGTTCGGTGAAGCGTCCGATGTTGGCCTCGTCGAGCGGGGCGTCGACTTCGTCGAGGATGCAGAATGGGCTCGGCGTGTACTGGAAAATGCCGACCAGCAGGGCGAGTGCAGTGAGAGCTTTTTCGCCTCCCGAGAGCAGCAGCACGCTTTGCAAGCGCTTGCCCGGAGGCGAAGCGACTACGTCGATGCCGCTTTCAGCCGAGTTTTCCTCGTCGGTGAGCTTCATGAAGGCGTGGCCACCCCCGAAAAGCTTTTTGAAAGTTGCCTGGAAGTTGTCGTTGATTTTAGTGAAGGCTTCCTGGAATTTCTGACGCGAAACTTCGTCAATCTCTCGAATGGTCGCGGTCGTATTCTCGATGGAGGAGATGAGATCCTTGCGCTGTGTGTCGAGGAACGAGTGGCGCTCGGAGCTCTCTCTGTATTCTTCGAGCGCCATCATGTTCACTGGACCCATGGCTTCGAGCTTGGCACGCATCTCGCGGTACGACTGATCGCGGGCAGGAAGCTCATCCCCGGTAACACAGGCGATTGTGCCGTCGGCGAGCAGCACGGCGCGCTCGATGCCAAGTTCGTTCAGGCAGGTTTCCGCCATGTACATGCCGTCGGCCTGGAGCTTGGCTGCAGCCGCCTGTAATTCTCCGCGACGGTCGCGGGCGTGGTCGAGCAACTGGCGGGCGTTGCGGAGAAGCTCATCTATTTCTGAGAGGCGGGCGCGCACCTGGTCTTTTTCAAATTGAAGCAATCCCTCGCGCGCCTGTCCTGCGTTGCGCTCGGCTTCAAAGTCCGCGGCTTGCTGTTCCAGTTGCAGGTTCTCAGTTTCACGTTGCAGTTTTTCAGCCCTCGCCCCTTCAATCTGCGAGACGAGAGTGTGGACGCGCTCGTGCATTTCGGCGAACAAAGACTCGATGCGTCCCAGTGCGGCCGTGGCCGAACGATGGCGCTCCTCAAGAGCCGCGACCCGCGCCACGCGCTGCGAACTGCTCTGGGCCGCGTCTTCGCGACGCTGACGCAACACGCCCAGAGACTCTTGCGCGGCGGCAATCTGCTGTTCAAGTTGAGCGCGAATCTCTTCGAGTGCGGCGATCTCCGTCCGCCGTGCAGTGATGATGGACTCCTGTTCGGCACGCTCCGCACCCAGCCGTTGCATCTCCGCTTGGGAGATTCGCATGCGCTCGGTGACGCGGGACATCTCCGAATCGAGCTGCTGCAGCATATGGCCGGAGGTCATCGACTGATGCTCGGCTTCACGCTTTTCGCCTTCCAAACGATCGAGAAGGGAGCTGAATTCGTTAATTTCCCGGCCCAGCGTCAGTACACGCATCTCCTCCTCACGGAGAGCGCGCTCCAGATCTTCGAGTTGGCGGAGGACTTCGCGAAGTTCACGCTTCATCGAGAGCGGGCCTTCGGCGCGCTGTTTGCCACCCGTGACCGTCACGTTGTGGAAGCACTCTCCGGATTGCGAGAGGAAGAAAGCGTCAGGATTTTCAAGGGCGAGGCCGCGTGCGGTGTCGGACCCGGGAACGATGTAACCGTCGCGCAGCTTCGGCAGAATCACTTCCAGGGATTTTCCGAAGCCGTCGAGAACGCGGATAGTGTTTTTCAACGGCACGATGGAAGCCGAGGGCGGCGCACAGTGCGCGGCTTCGTCGACAATGAAGGAGAATTTGGCTTGTGAGTCTTCGGGATGAACTAAGAATGTAGCTCGGCCGTCGACGTCGCTGCGCAGGAGGCGGAGACCCTCGTCGGCAGCGTCCCAGGATTTAACCACGATGTAGTTCAATTCATCACGCAGAAAGTCTTCGACGACGCGCTCAAAACGCGGCTCAACTTCCAAAAAGTCTGCGAGAACGCCGACCGGCGCGAGTCCGCTCTGCATCACTCCGGACTGGAAAAGGCGTCGAACCGATTCGGTGGAATAGCCATGCTCCGCAATGACCGCCTCGAGCGATCCCTTCTTGCCTAAAGCGGTTGCAAATTCGGCGCGCAAGACATCGAGATTGGTTTTCGCTCGCGTCTCTTCAAGGCGCTTGGCCTCGATCAAGCGACGAAGCTGGCTGATCTCTTCTGTGATTCCCGTGACGCGCTGCGTCACAGTTTCGAACTCGAGGGCCAATTGCCCCCTCTGTCCACCGAAAGCTTCCACCTGGAGATTGGCGTTGGTGATTTCCGCATCCAAGCGTCGCGCTTCGCGGTCCGCGCCAGCGAGGCGCTCCTCCGCCTGCGCGAGTTGGTTGCGAAGCCGCGAGGCGGACGAAACCGTGTCAAAAATCGCAACGCGAGACTCTTCCTGCTGACGTTCCAGGTCTGCCAGCGCGGCGGTTGCAGCGGCGGCCTCCTGCTGCGACAGCGCCAGTTCGTGCTGAGCCGCAGCCAGATCGGTTGCCGCCGATTCCAACACTTGCCGGTTAGAATCGCGCTCCGCCTCAAGCGAGGTCAGTCGGTGACGAGCCTGTGCCAATTCAGCTTCCGCCGAGGCCGAACGAACCACGAGCTCTGCGCAGCGTTCGTCGTTATGACGGCGGCGGGCGTGCGCACGATCGATTTCCATGGCGAGTTGGCTCAACCGATCGCGATTCTCGCGCAGCTCCGTTTCGATGGCGTAGCCGCGCTCCGTGCATTCGCCATGCTCACCTTCCAGTTGCTGCACGGCTTCTGTGCGATGCTGCATGTCCTCAGTGAGGGTATTGAGTTGGGTGTCGAGTTCCGTGCTCTCCTGCTCGATTGCGGCAAACTTGCTGGCCAGGACAATCCGCAGCTCGGCTCGCATCTCGTCACGCAGCTTAGCGAAGCGCTCTGCCTTCGAGGCCTGACGCTTCAACGAA
>Ga0307474_10000141_pt1 | contig 52833 bp, 42 predicted proteins | sample atmos_gasesECM1C_2_FD_203312 | JGI IMG/M metagenome (GOLD analysis project Ga0307474, IMG submission 203312) | Hardwood forest soil microbial communities from Morgan-Monroe State Forest, Indiana, United States - atmos_gasesECM1C_05 | ecosystem: Environmental > Terrestrial > Soil > Temperate... | reverse complement strand
ACGTCGCCGACACGCATATCGTGATAGCTCTCGAACGCCATACCGCACTCCTGGCCGGCCTGCACTTCCTTCACTTCGTCCTTGAAGCGCTTCAGTGTCGACAGCTTGCCTTCGTGCACGACGACGTTGTCGCGGATCAACCGGACATTGGCGCCGCGCTCCACCGAGCCGTCGGTGACCCGGCAGCCCGCGACCTTGCCGACCTTGGAAATGTTGAAGATCTCCAGGATCTGCGCATTGCCGAGCATGGTCTCGCGCAAAGTGGGCGCGAGCAGGCCGCTCATGGCCTTTTTCACGTCATCCACAAGGTCGTAGATGATGTTGTAGTAGCGGATCTCGATGCCGTTGCGTTTGGCGGCCGATGCCGCCTCCTTGTTGGCGCGCACGTTGAAACCGATGATGGCGGCGTTGAAACCTTCGGCCAGCGTCACGTCGGATTCGGAGATGCCGCCGACGCCCGCATGCAGAATGCGCGCGGCGACTTCCTCCGTGCCGAGCTTCTCTAGCGAGCCGAGAATGGCCTCGAGCGAGCCCTGCACGTCGGCCTTGACGATCAGCGGGAATTCCTTGCGGCCCGCGGTCTTGAGCTGCGACATCATTTGCTCGAGCGAGCCGCGCATGCCGGAGATCGAAGCCGCCGCATTCTCGCGCTTCTGGTGCGCACGGTAGCTCGTGATCTGGCGGGCGCGGGCCTCGTTCTCGACCACAGCGAGGCGGTCGCCGGCCTCCGGCGGGCCGTTGAAGCCGAGCACTTCGACCGGCACGGAGGGACCTGCCTCCTGCACGGTCTCGCCCTGGTCGGAGATCAGCGCGCGGACGCGGCCCATCTCGGCGCCGGCCACGATGATGTCGCCGACGCGCAGCGTGCCGCGCTGGACCAGCACCGTCGCCACCGGACCGCGGCCGCGATCGAGCTTGGCCTCGATCACGGTGCCTTCCGCAGGACGCTCCGAGTTGGTCTTGAGGTCGAGGATTTCGGCCTGCAGCGCGATCATCTCGAGCAGGCGGTCGAGATTGGTCTTGTTCTTGGCCGAGACCTCGACATCGACGACGTCGCCGCCGAGCGATTCCACCTGCACTTCGTGCTGCAACAGCTCGGTGCGCACGCGCTCGGGCCGGGCATCCGGCTTGTCGATCTTGTTGATGGCAACGATGATCGGAACCCTGGCCGCCTTGGCGTGATTGATGGCTTCCACCGTCTGCGGCATGACGCCGTCATCGGCGGCGACCACGAGCACGACGATATCGGTGACCTTGGCGCCGCGCGCGCGCATCGCGGTGAACGCGGCGTGGCCGGGCGTGTCGATGAAGGTGATCTTCTTGCCGGTTTCCGGCGAGCTCACCTGGTAGGCGCCGATATGCTGAGTGATGCCGCCGGCTTCGCCCGAGACGACATTGGCATGGCGCAACGCGTCGAGCAGCGAGGTCTTGCCGTGGTCGACATGGCCCATGACGGTCACAACAGGCGAACGCGGCTCGGTGTCGGTGGAATCGTCGACGACATCGAACAGGCCTTCCTCGACGTCGGAGGCCGCCACGCGTTTCACTGTGTGGCCGAGCTCCTCGGCAATCAGCTGCGCGGTGTCGGCATCGATCACGTCGGTGATCTTGTACATCGCACCCTGCTTCATCAGCAGACGGATGACATCGACCGCGCGCTCCGACATGCGGTTGGCGAGTTCCTGGATGGTGATGGCTTCCGGGATCGTCACCTCGCGAATCAGCTTCTCCTTCGGTTCGTTGGAAGCATGACCCTTGAGGCGCTGGGTGCGGCGGCGGAACGAGGCGATCGAACGCTCGCGCACGTCATCGGCATCCAGCGCGGTGACGACGGTCAGGCGGCCGCGCTGCTTCTGCGGCGAGGGCTTGTGGGTGGTTTTTGGTGCGGCGACCGGACGCATGGCGCCGCCCGGGCCGCGACGGACCTGGCGCGGCCCTTCATCCTCTTCTGCCTCAGCGGCGACGCCTGGAGCGCGGGCCGGCGCTGGGGGGCGTGCAGCAGCCGGTGTTGCCCCCGGCGCGCGTGCCGCCGGGGCGCGCGCGGTGGCGGGCGCTCCCGCGCGGGCTGGTGCGGGGGCGCGGGCCGTGGCAGGCTGTGGAGCCGCAGCAGCGGTGGCAGCCGCGGCCGCGGGCGCTGCCGCGGCAACCGCAGGCGCGCGGGCCGCTTCGCCCTCGCCAAAGCGCTTCTTGGCCTCAGTTTCGGCCTTGCGCTTGGCTTCCTCTTCGTGGCGATGACGCTCTTCCTCGGCCTTGCGACGGGCCTCGGCTGCCTCGCGCTCGGCCTTCTCGGCGGCTTCGCGTGCCGCACGGCGCTTGGCTTCTTCCTCGGCCTGGCGGCGCTCCTCGACCTCGCGGAGCTTGGCATCCGCCAGCGCGCTGGCGCGCGCCGCATGCTCGTCCTCGGTCAGTGTCCGCAGCACCACGCCGGAGGTGTTGCGCTGCTGGCCGGCTTGCGGACCGCCGCCCGTGCGTCCCTGCATCCTGGCGGGTGGCGCAATCTTGGGTGCAACAGGTTCGGGTGCGTGCGGGGCATCCGCCTCGCCACCGATCCTGCGCTTGCCGCGCTTTTCGACCACGACCTGCTTGCTGCGGCCATGCGGGAAGCTCTGGCGCACAGTGCCCGTTTCGACCCGCGGCTTCAGCGTCAAGGTCTTGCTGGGCACACTCAACTTCTTATCGCCAGGCGTGTTGTTATCGGCCATTCAGTCGTCCCAATCCGTTCCTCGGGTGCGCGCCGCGCACCGTCCATTATTGCAAATCGTCGCCGTCTCGCGAGAGCGACGTTAAGTGCGGTTTCGAATTCCTGGCACCGGTTCCGGCAGTCTTGTCGGCGTCGGCCATCCGGTATCGGACCAAGGTCTGGCTGCGCGACAGGAAAGTCTTGCTCGCCGGGCCCGCGAGCAGCGCTGCATGTATCACATTTGACCGGGTAAGTGCCAAATCCAATTCTAGAGAAGTTAAGACGGTGATCACGGGAATCCGCGTGGATTCTCCCAGAATCGCGATATTTTGCCGGTTGTTTTGACCCAACAGGGTGTCCAGTTTGCGGGTTCCGTCCGCCGCCCCGTCCGCTGCATGGATCAGCGCCTGAACTGTGTTCCGCCCGCCACGCTCTTTCAAGGCGGCTTCGACCTTGCTGAACCCGGCCACCACCTGGCCGGCCTTGGCGGCTACGCCCAAGGCGTCGGTCACGCTGCGAACCAGAAGGATTTCAGTCTCGGCGGCGAGCGTCGGCGAGACCTTGACGTCCCGCTTGAACCCTCTCGAAAAATGGTGACGGCGGACCGCTTCCGCAACCGCCTGCCGCGAGGCAGTAACCCAAAGGCCGCGCCCTGGCAGCTTGCGCTTGAGATCGGCGACAATCTCGCCGGTGGGTGCGACGACGAAGCGGATCAGTTCCTCGATCGCACGCACCTCGCGACTGACCGCGCACATCCGCTTGGTCGCGGACTTGTCGGTCCGCGGTCCAAAATCGAGGTCGGGGTCAGCGTGAGCGAGCATGCGGCGGCCATCTCCCTAACGCCTATGCCGTCGGCGCGTCGGCGGTGGCCTCGGCCGGCTCGCCTGGCTTGGCAAGATCGGCCTCGGTGATCCAGCCGGCCTTGACGCGCGCCTGCATGATGAGGTGTTCCGCATCGTCGCGCGAGATCTCGATGCCGTCGAGCGCACCGGTATGCTTGACAGGCTCGCTGCCTTCCTTGCGCTCGGTCCAGCCGACGAGATCGTCGGTGGCGCAGCCGGCGAGATCGTCGACGGTCTTGATGTCGTTCTCGCCGAGCTTCACCAGGATCTTGGAGGTCACGCCGGGCACCGTCTTGAGCGCATCCTCAACGCCGAGCTCCTTGCGCTTGGCCTCGAGCTCGGCCTCCTGCTGGTCAAGATATTCCTTGGCACGGTTCTGCAGCTCGGTCGCGGTGTCCTCGTCGAAGCCCTCGATGCCGGCGAGTTCCTTGACATCGACCAGCGCCAGCTCCTCCACCGAGGTGAAGCCTTCGGAGGCGAGCAGCTGGCCGACCACCTCGTCGACATTGAGCGATTCCATGAACACGCGGGTGGAGTTCTCGAAGTCGGCCTGGCGGCGCTCCGACTCCTCCTGCTCGGTCAGGATGTCGATGTCCCAGCCGGTGAGCTGCGAGGCGAGGCGCACGTTCTGGCCACGCCGGCCGATCGCCAGCGACAGCTGGTTGTTGGTGTCGGGCACCACGACCTCGATGCGCTCGCGGTCCTCGTCGATGACGACCTTGGCGACTTCCGCCGGTGCCAGCGCGTTGACCACGAAGGTCGCGATGTCGGGCGACCAGGGAATGATGTCGATCTTCTCGCCCTGCAGCTCGTTGACCACGGCCTGCACGCGCGAGCCGCGCATGCCGACGCAGGCGCCGACCGGATCGACCGAAGAATCGCGCGAAATCACGCCGATCTTGGCGCGCGAGCCGGGATCGCGGGCCACCGCCTTGATCTCGACGATGCCGTCATAGATTTCCGGCACTTCCTGCGCGAACAGCTTCGCCATGAACTGCGGATGGGTGCGCGACAGGAAGATCTGGGGACCGCGGGTCTCGCGCCGCACGTCGAAAATATAGGCGCGGACGCGGTCGCCGTTGCGGAACACCTCGCGCGGCAGCATCTCGTCGCGGCGGATGATGGCCTCGCCACGGCCGAGATCGACGATGACGCTGCCATATTCGACGCGCTTGACGATGCCGTTGACGATATCGCCGATGCGGTCCTTGAACTCCTGGTACTGCCGGTCGCGCTCGGCCTCGCGCACCTTCTGCACGATCACCTGCTTGGCCGATTGCGCGGCGATGCGGCCATATTCCAGCGGCGGCAGGGTGTCGGCGATGGTGTCGCCGATCTGCGCGCCCGGATTGGCGCGCCGCGCATCGTCGAGCGAAATCTGGTTGGAGGCGTTCTCGACCCTGTCGACCACGAGCATGTGACGCGACAGGCGCAGCTCGCCTTTCTTCGGGTCGATCTCGGCATGCACGTCGGTCTCGCTGCCGTAGCGGGCGCGAGCCGCCTTGGCGATGGCGTCTTCCATCGCGGAGATCACGATGCCGCGGTCGATCGATTTCTCGCGCGCCACCGCGTCTGCGATCTGCAGCAGTTCTAATCGGTTGGCACTGACTGCCATGGCTAATCTCCTCTATCAGGATCGGTTTCGCCTCTGCGCGCTCTTATCCCGGCGAGGCGGTGTTGCTTGGTGTTTTTTGGCGCCGGCTTCTTATGCTTGGGCGCACTCGTCTTCGTATGTTGAGCGGCATGCGCGGGGGCCGGGGGCTCAAGCCCGAGGTTACGCTTCAACTCGCGCTCGGCAGCCTTGCCGCGACGCATCGATTCCGCAATCAACTCGTCGGTGAGCACAAGCTTTGCTTCGGCGATGTCTTCCATTGTCAGCAGCACATCGGCGTCTTCGCCTTCGCCCACATCATCTCGATGCAGCTTCACGCAATCACCGGCCACGCCTTGAAGCGTGCCACGGAACCGCTTGCGCCCCTCATGGGCGACCGCCATCTCGATCTTAGCAAGATGGCCGTGGGAACGCTCGAAATCCGAACGGCGCACCAGCGGCCGGTCAATTCCGGGGGAGGAAATTTCCAGCCGGTAGGCGCGATCAATGGGGTCGGCGACATCGAGCACCGGCGACAATGCCTTGGACACCGCCTCGCAGTCCTCGATTTGCATCGAGCCGTCAGGCCGTTCCGCCATGATCTGGACGGTGCAGCCGGCCTCGCCGGTAATTCTGATGCGCACGAGCCGGTAGCCCATGCCCTGCAGGACCGGGCCTGCCACCGCCGCGACCCGCGCCGCGGCGCCCGGCTCGACCACCAGGCGCGGCTCGCCCAGAAGGTTGGCATCCGTCATCGGAGCGGTCGGATCGGTCATATCCAGTGTCAAGACAGGTTGAACTTGCGACAGGTCTATTCTGCTTTCAGGTGGGACCGACCCAAGCGCTCTCGAGGTCCGTTCCCGCTGGCGTTAACCCCGAGCTGGCCGGCGATGATCCACTGGTCCTGCTTCAGGTAATAAAAAAGAGCGGGTCCGGAGGGGCCCACTCTCAATACGCGTTTCGTATGAGAACTTTAAGTTGGTCGCGATATAGCGATTTTTTCCGCTCCCCACAAGGGGCCGCAGGCCCCATCGGGCGGATTTTGAGATCCGGTCAAATACCCAATTGCGGGCCAAAGCGCGATGGGATTGGGTCGAATCGTCATCGTGCTTCGGGTCTTTGATGCTTCAGGTCTTTGATGGAGCATGATCTTTTCGGAAAACCGTCAACACTTTTCCGGATCATGCCCTAACCTTTCCTTCACCAAGCCCGCCTAAATTGACGAGAGCGTCCGTTGCCCACGTTTTTCGAGGGGATGCATCGTCGCTGGGGTCGGTTGCGCATGGGGCAGGTTTGATGACAGCGGCCGCGTCGCTCATCCCCGGACTCGATAAAATCGTCCGCCACAGCGATCCTGCGCGCCGCGCCGAGGCCGCGCGTCGGATCGCCGAATTGTTTTTCGAGGATACCGCGAAGCTGCGGGCGAGCCATGTCGCGCTGTTCGACGACATCCTGATCGATCTCGTGCCCTATGTCGAAACGGTCGCTCGCGCCGAGCTTGCCGAGCGCTTTTCGCTGCTCGCCAACGCGCCGCGCGCATTGCTGGGCCAGTTCGCGCGCGAGAACGAGATTCTGGTAGCGGGTCCCGTGCTGCGCCGTTCGCCCGTGCTGGACGAAGAGGTGCTGCTCGAAGTGGCGCGGCTGAAGGGGCAGGGCCATTTGCTCGCGATGGCCGAGCGCAACACGCTATCCACTGGACTCACCGATGTCATGGTTCGCCGCGGCGACCGCGAGGTGGTGCGCCGGGCGGCGGGCAATGCAGGCGCAGCGTTTTCTCCAACGGGCTATCAGGCGCTGATCAGGCGTACGGCTCAGGATGCCGTGATGACGCTCACCGTCGGCCAGCGCAATGATTTGTCGGATGCGCATCTGAAGCAGCTGCTCTCGGGATCGCTGGACGTGGTCCGCCGCCGCCTGTTCGAGCTGGTCAAGCCGGACCGGCAGGCCGCGATCAAACGCGCCATGAACGAGATCAGCGACGTCTCCGAGACAGTCGACAGCCAGCGCGACTTCGTCCCGGCGCAACACACCATTCTGGCTCTGCACAAGGCCGGCAAGCTCAACGAGGCCGCGCTGCTCGGCTTTGCCCGGAGCTTCTCTTACGAAGAAGCGGTCGCGGCCCTCGCCGCGATGTCGGGGATCGGCATCGCAACGCTCGACCGGCTGATTTCGGGCGACCGTCATGATCCCGTGCTGATCGTCGGCAAGTTCATCGCGCTCGAATGGGCGACCGTCCGCGCTCTCGTCCTGCTCCGCCTCGGCCCGCACCGCGTGCCGGCGGCGGCCGATATCGAAAGCGTGCGGGTCAATTATGCACGCCTGATGCCCACCACCGCCGAGCGCGTGGTGAGTTTCTGGAAGACGCGCCAGTCGACGTGACTGGATCGTCGCTCCGGGGCGCATCGAAGAGGCGAACCCGGAACCTCGAGATTGTCGGATGTGCAAGAGCACATCGGAGTTTGGTGCTGCGCACCGCCCCGGAATGACGGATGGATCCCTCACGCCCGCCGAAACCGCAAATACGTCGCCTTGCGGCCCTCGCGCTCGGCCTTCTGGCCGTAGCGCGTCTTCGTAAAGCCTTGCCAGGGCACGCGCCAATCATCGGCGCAGTCAGCGATCCATTCGAAATCGCGCGAGCGCAGAAGATGCGACAGCGTCCAGGCGGCGTAATCGTCGATGTCACTGACGAAGCGAAACTCGCCGCCGCTCTTCACGACGCGCGCCATGGCGGCAATTGTCGCGTCCTGCACAAAGCGCCGCTTCCAGTGCCGCCGCTTGGGCCAGGGATCGGGATGGATGAGGTCGATCCGCGACAATGACCGCGGCGGCAGCCAGGCGAGCAGGTCGGCGGCATCGCCTGCGAGCAGGCGGATGTTTTGGATGTTGTGGTCCTCGATCTGCGTCAGGATCTTGGCCATGCCGTTGACATAAGGCTCGCAGCCGATGAAGCCGACGTCAGGAAATTCGCTGGCCTCGGCCGCCAGGTGTTCGCCGCCGCCAAAGCCGATCTCGAGCCGCAGCGCGGCGACTGGCGGATCGAACAGGCTCGCGGGATCGGCAGGCGGCGGACCGGCAATGTCCAATGCAAGATGCGGCAGCAGATGTTCGATCAGATCGGCCTGATGAGCACGGAGCTTGTGGCCCTTGCGGCGGCCGAAAAACGAGCCCGCCGGCCGCGCGCCCTCGCTGCTCGAGGATTCGCGCCGCTCGCCGTTACGTGTCGAAGCGCTCATCGCAGGGTCTGAAACAGCCGATGCAGAAGCCGCGCGCGCGGCTCGATCGAGGAGATATAGAGCTGCTCATAGTGGGTGTGCGCGCCCTTGCCGTCGACGCCAAGGCCGTCGAGGGTTGCAGTGTGCGCGGCGGTGAAATTGCCGTCCGAGCCGCCGCCGGTGAACGTATCGACCAGCTCGAAGCCGAGCTCGGCAGCGAGCGTCCTGGCGTGCTCGAACAGCGCAGCGCCGGCGTTGCTCTTCTCGTAAGGCGGGCGGTTCAATTCACCTGCTACGGTGACGCTGACGCCCTCGCTGCGCGAGGTGATGCCGAGGATCTTCTCAACGAGCTCGTCGGCCGCGGCGACCGAAGGCGCGCGCAGATCGACCTCCGCATAGGCCTCTTCCGCGATAACATTGGGGCGCGTGCCGCCTTTGACCACGCCGACATTGACGGTGATGCCGCGCGTCGGATCGTTCAGCGCTTCCAGCGTGTGGATGGCATTGGCAAGCTCGCGGATGGCGCTGCGGCCGTCCTCGGGGCGGCTGCCGGCATGCGCGGGCACGCCCTTGATGAAGACCTCGAAACGGCCGACGCCCTTGCGCCCGGTGACGACCTTGCCGCCGTCGCGGGCGGGCTCGGTCACCAGGACATATTTCGCGCGCTCGCCCTCCTTCTCGATCAGGCTGCGCGAGGTCGGGCTGCCGATCTCCTCATCCGATACGTAGAGGTGGGTGATACCGAGCGGGCTGCGCTCGCCGCCGGCGCATAGCTGCCGAAAGGCGTGATAAGCGAGGTAGGCGCCGCCCTTCATGTCGTAAATGCCGGGACCGAAGGCGCTGTCGCCTTCTATTCTAAACGGCAGCCGCTCGATGAAGCCGAGCGGATGCACGGTGTCGAGATGGCTCAGCACCAGGATGCCGGGCGCGTCCTGGCCCCAGGCGGAACGTGCGATCAGGTGATCGCCGCGTCCGTCCCGTCCGCCGACGCGTTCGACATGTGCTGCGAGGTCGCGGTAGCCGTCGGCGACCAGCGCCACGAGCCGGTTGACCTGCTCGGGCGCTTCCGTCGGCGTCTCGATCTCGACCCAGCGGCGGATGCCGTCGAGGATCGTGCCGGAATCGAATGGATTGGAAGTCTTGAGCATCGCGCGGCCCTGGTGAGAAAGGGGAGGACTTTCTCACGACATAGGCCAGATTTTGCGATGGCTCAAATCCAAAAGGGCGGGGTCAGGGCCGCTCGGGCGCCTGCGAGGCGATCTGTTCGACCAGATCGACAATGCTGCGCCTGAGCTTGGAATCTGCAATCCGAGTGAATGCCCGGGTCAGCGCCAGCCCCTCGGAGGTGGCGAGGAAATCGGAAACATAGGCCGGCGAGGCGCCCTCGCCAAAGTTGTCCTTGCCGGGCGAGCCGGTCGGCCCGCCCTCGAACAGGAACGAGACCGGGATCTGCAGCACCTCCGAGATCTGCTGGATGCGGCTCGCACCGACCCGGTTGGTGCCCTTCTCGTATTTCTGAATCTGCTGGAAGGTCAGGCCCAAGGCGTCGCCAAGCTTCTCCTGGCTCATACCCAGCATAATTCGGCGCATCCGGACCCGACTGCCGACATATTTGTCAACAGGGTTCGGTGCTTTGATCGACATTTCCTACGCTCCTTCGATCAGGCATTAGCGAGCGATGCAACTCGCGCGCAAACTTGCCTCGGGTGCCAGCACCGTCAAATTTTGCTCAGATACCCTGGGTGATTCAGAGAATGTGACAATGAACTGACCGGTGGATTTCTACCGGCGGAAAATGCGAAGGGCCGCGCCAGTCTGTCAACTAGTACTTATGTTTGCTCTGACAATTACTTATGTTTGCTCCAACGGTTTTGCGCGGAGCGTTTCGGCAGTCAGAAGACCGTCAAAGTCGAATTTATAGTCAAAGTCGAATTTTTAGTCAGAAGACTGTCAAAGTCGAATTTGAAGCGTCAGCGCCGCACAAGGCGGCGGCGAATGACGAATAAGAGAGCGACGGCGACAAGAATCGCGGCCGGCATATCGCCTACACGCGCGTAGATGGTCGGCGCGATCGGGGCCGGCAGGGGGGAATCCAGCACCCCCTCGATCCCCAACGGAAGCCGCGCCACGATGCGCCCTACGGGATCGACAACGGCGGAAATTCCGGTGTTGGCGGCGCGGACCAGCGGCAATCCCTGCTCGACGGCCCGCATCCGCGCCTGCTGCAGATGCTGATAGGGTCCGGTCGAGATGCCGAACCAGCCGTCATTGGTCAGATTGACCATCCAGCCCGGGCGATCGTCTGATGTCGCAGCATCCGAGGGAAAGACCGCTTCATAGCAAATCAAGGGCAGCGCGCGCGGGGCGTTGGGGATTTGCAGGGTGCGCCGGACCTTTCCGGGAATGAAGCCGCCGCGAACCCGGGTTAGTTGCTCGAAGCCCAGGCTCTCCATCAAATCCTGGAAGGGGAGATATTCGCCGAACGGCACGAGGTGCAGCTTGTCGTACACCGACAGCACGGTGCCTTCATCGTCAATCACATAGATCGAGTTGAAGGCCTGCGTCACCCGCACGCCTGGCGGCAGGTCCGGGGCGCGCACTGAGCCGGTGATCATGGTCGTTCCCTTGGGCAACAGATCCGCGATCTGCGCCATCGCCTCCGGCTCGCGGGTCAGGAAGAACGGAAATGCCGATTCCGGCCAGATCAGCACTGTCGCGTCACGGACGCCTGATGTGTTCGGCCCGGTCGCGCGGTCGGACAGTGCCAGATATTTCTGCATCACCGCCGCCTTGGCGGAATAGTTGAATTTCTCGTCCTGCTGCAGGTTCGGCTGCATGATCCTGAGCTTGACGCTGGCAACCATCCTGGTCGGGTGCAGGTTCAGGCGGACCACGCCGAAAACGCCCATGGCGACAAGAACCGCCAGCGCCGCGACAGGCGCGGCAAGCGCCTTGCGACCGCGAGCGTTGCCGTCGATCAGCACGGCGGGCGAGGCGAAGATCGCTACGCTCAGGAATGTCAGCCCCCAAATGCCGATCAGCGAGGCCGTTTGCGCCAGCGCCAGCGGTTCGGTCAGCGCATAGCCGAACGCGTCCCAGGGAAAGCCGGTCAGCACGTGGCCGCGCAGCCATTCCGAAATGGTCAGGCTCGCCGCAATCGCGATCACCCGCGAGCCGCCCTTGGTCCAGACCAGGCGTGCAAGCGCGAAGCCGAACGCGGTGAAAAGGGCGAGATAGGCCGGCAGGCCGAGCACTGCGAAGGGCAACAGCCAACCGAACGTGTCGGCTTCGACCAGAAAGGCATTGCCGATCCAGTAGAGGCCCGGCACGAAATAGCCGAGCCCGAACCAGAAGCCGGTTAGCGCCGCCGCCGGCAGGCCTTGTGCGCGGCCGGCGCCCGCGCCGTCGATCAGAAAGACCGCCACGGGGAAAGTGAAGAACAGCACTGGCCAAGCGTTGAACGGCGCCATCGCGAGCGAGGAGAACGCGCCTGCGACGAGCGCAATGAGCACGCGCTTCCAGCCCCAAGACAAGATAATGGGAAGGATGATCGGCAGGATGATGGCCAGCCCTGCGCGGCGAGGTTGCTTGGCCGAGGTCACTGTGAGCCGGCTCCGTCACCCGAAGGGGGCGGGCCCGAATTGTCGTTGCTTGGCATCGGCCCGGCGTCGGGCGCTGCCTCACGCCGGCGGCCTTCGCGCGCCGTGCGTGGCGGCGTGCGCTCCTTGCGCACGGCGATGCGCAATCGCTTCACCCGCCGCGGATCGGCGTCTAGCACCTCGACCTCGAAATTGCCGGGCCCGGAAATGACCTCGCCGCGCACCGGCAGCCGGCCGACATGGCTGACGAGGTAGCCGCCCAGTGTCTGCACCTCCTCGCCGGCCTCGCCGGTCACGAAATCTTCGCCGATCACCGAGCGGACATCGTCAAGGCTGGCCCGCGCATCCGCGACGAAGGAATTGTCGGGTTGGCGCACGATGGCCGGCGGCTCGTCGCTGTCATGTTCGTCATCGATCTCGCCGACGATCTGCTCGACGATGTCCTCGATCGAAACCAGCCCGTCGGTGCCGCCATATTCGTCCACGACGAGCGCGAGGTGGATGCGCGAGGCCTGCATCTGCGCGAGCAGATCGATCGCGCGCATCGAGGGCGGCACATAGAGTAGCTTGCGGATGATGTTGGCGTCCGACAGCGACATGGCGAGATCGACCGCGCGCAGATCGAGGCCCGCGGGGAACGGCTTCTTGCGCCGCGTCTTGGCGGGCTCGCGCACCCGCGCCCGCACCGTCATGAAGGCGAGCAGGTCGCGGATGTGAACCATGCCTTCGGGATCGTCGAGGGTCTCGTTGTAGACCACGAGTCGCGAATGCGCCGCGCTTTCGAACAGGTCCATCAATTCGCCGAGCTGAATGTCGCGCTTCACCGCAATGATGTCGGCGCGATGCACCATGACGTCGGCGATGCGCCGCTCGTGCAGCGAGAGGATGTTGCGCAGCATGGCGCGCTCGACGGCGGTGAAGCCGACATCATCGGGCGCCGAGGCATCGAGCACGACCTGCAGATCGTCGCGAACCGAGCCCGGTTTCCAGCCGAACAAGGCGCGGACCGCCCGCACCAGCCAGTTCTCGGTGGTGGGACGGCCGACTTCGTTCGCCGGCACCACCGCGGGCAGATTGCGCGTGTTGCGTGGGTTGTCGTGGATAGGTTCGGAATCGGGCATCTCAATCCATCCGTTCCCGTTCCGCATAAGGATCGGGAATTTCGAGCTGCGCCAGAATCGCGACCTCGAGCGCTTCCATCTCTTCGGCTTCGTCGTCGGTCTCGTGATCGTAGCCGATCAGATGCAGGAAGCCGTGCACCGCGAGGTGGCTCAGATGATCAAGGAACGGCTTGCCCTCTTCATCGGCCTCGCGGCGCAGCGTCTCATAGGCGATCGCAATGTCGCCGAGCGCGCGGGGGGCAGCGTCCTCGCCGCCCGCATTGTCCATCTCCGGAGCCGGAAACGACAGAACGTTGGTCGGCTTGTCGATCCCGCGAAAATTTTTGTTGAGCGTGCGGATGGTCGCATCGTCGGCGAGCATCACCGCGACCTCGGCATTGTCGACACTCGCATCGGTCGCGGCGCTTGCGGTGAGAATCGCTCGCTGCACGGCCGCCTCGGCGTCCGGCTCGCTCTGCCAGCAGTCGGTGGCGACGACGACCTCGGTGATGGGATAAGCTCTTTGTGGCATGTTAAGCGGAATATCTTTCCGTCGGAAATTGCTCTTCCGTCCGGCGCGATCCTTGAACATTTAGGGCTTGCTGGCCGCCAGTTTTTGCGGGGCGCCTTCATAGGCCGCGACGATCCGCGCCACCAGCTCATGGCGGATCACGTCTTCGGCCGTGAACTTCACTTGCGCGACGCCTTCGACGCCGTCGAGCAGCCTGGTCGCTTCGGCAAGGCCGGAGGTCTGGCCGTGCGGCAGGTCGACCTGCGACGGATCGCCTGTCACGATCATGCGGCTGTTCTCGCCGAGCCGGGTCAGAAACATCTTCATCTGCATGGACGTGGTGTTCTGCGCCTCGTCCAGGATGATGGCTGCGTTGGTGAGGGTGCGGCCGCGCATGAAGGCGAGCGGCGCGATCTCGATCTCGCCGGTCTGCAGCGCGCGCTCGACGATGCGCGCATCCATCACGTCGTAAAGCGCGTCGTAAATCGGGCGCAGATAGGGATCGACCTTTTCGCGCAAGTCGCCGGGCAGAAAGCCCAGCCGCTCGCCGGCTTCGACTGCCGGTCGCGACAGGATGATACGGTCGACCTCCTTGCGCTCGAACAGCTGTGCGGCCTGAGCCACCGCAAGCCAGGTCTTGCCGGTGCCGGCGGGGCCTATGCCGAACACCAGCTCGTGGCGCTTGAGTGCACGAATATAGGAATCCTGCGCTGCGGTGCGCGCGCGCACCGGGCGTTTGCGCAAATTGATGATCTCGAACGCGCTCTTGACGGATTTGGCGTCATATTCGAACAGCGAGCCCTGTGCGATCACGGCGCGGATGGCGCCTTCGACCTCGCCCTGGTCGAGATCGTGGCCCTGTAGCGCCTGCGCATAAAGCGCTTCCAGCACGCGGCGGCCCGCGTCGCAGCCGTCACGCGAGCCTGCAATCGTGATGTGGTTGCCGCGGGAGTCGACGACGATGCCAAGCCGTCGCTCGATCTGGGCGAGATTTTGCCCGTACGGACCGACCAGCACGGAAACCGCGCGATTGTCGTCGAAGTCGATCACGACTTGCGTCTCGGGGGGAACCTGCATGTCGCGGTCAAATTTGCGGCTGGGAGCGAGCGAAGACGAATCCGATGCGCTTTTAGGCAAGGGTTTCAGGCTCCAATGGTCATTTGAGTGGGCGCTGGCCGAGTGGTCGAAACGGGGGAAGCGAGCGCGCCGAACAGGCTGTAGCGCTCGAGCTTTTCGATTGTCACCGGCAGAACCTCGCCGATGATGTCGGATGACGCCATGACATGGACCGGCTGCAGATAGAAGCTGCGCCCGACCATCTGGCCGGGCACGCGTCCCTCGGCTTCGAACAGCACATCCATGGTGGTGCCGATGGCGGCCTTGTTGAAGGCCGATTGCTGGCTGTTGATCAGGTCCTGAAGTCGCGCCAAACGCTCGTCCATCCCAGCTGTCGACACCGTCTCCTGCATGTCCGCCGCCGGCGTGCCGGGCCGCGGCGAATATTTGAACGAATAAGCGGCAGCGTAGCCGATTTGCATGACAAGCGCGAGGGTGGCGGAAAAATCCTCCTCCGTCTCGCCGGGGAAGCCGACGATAAAATCCGATGAAAAAGCAATGTCTTGGCGGGCTGCCCGGAAACGATCGATGATTTCGCAATAATCGCGGGCGGTATGTTTGCGGTTCATGGCCGCCAGAATCCGGTCGGAGCCCGACTGCACCGGCAGATGCACGAAGGGCATCAGCTGCGGCAAGTCGCGATGCGCCTCGATCAGGCTGTCGTCGACATCGCGGGGATGGCTCGTGGAATAGCGCAGCCGCTTGACCCCGGGGATTTCGACGAGTCGGTGCAGCAGTCTGCCGAGCGGCCAGCTCGCGCCGTCTTTGCCCTCGCCGTGATAGGCGTTGACGTTCTGTCCGATCAGCGTGATTTCGCGCACGCCGTTGTCGGTGAGTCGTTTGACGTCGTCTGCGATCTTCTCGACAGGGCGCGACACCTCGGCGCCGCGGGTATAAGGCACCACGCAGAAGGTGCAGAATTTGTCGCAGCCTTCCTGCACGGTGACGAAAGCGGAGATGCCGCGCGCGCGGATTGCGCTGGCTGCCGGCTGCGGCAGAAAGCCGAACTTGTCCTCAACCGGAAATTCCGTCTCGATTGCGCGGCCTTCGTTCCTCGCGCGCGCAATCAGCTGCGGCAGATGGTGATAGCTCTGGGGACCAACGACAATATCGACCACGGGCGCGCGGCGGATGATCTCGTCGCCCTCGGCCTGCGCAACGCAGCCGGCGACCGCAATCTGCATCTGGCGTCCTTGGCGCTCCGCTTGCGTCTTGGCGGCGCGCAGCCGGCCCAGTTCGGAATAGACCTTTTCGGAGGCCTTCTCGCGGATGTGGCAGGTGTTGAGGACGACGAGATCCGCATCCTCCGCGCTTGCTGTCTCGACAAAGCCTTCGCCCGCCAGCGAATCCACCATGCGCTGGGCATCGTAGACATTCATCTGGCAGCCGTAGGACTTGATGTGGAGCTTGCGCTGCGAAGTCATAAAAACCGGGTTGAAATTAAGGGTAACGGTGGCCGATCGGATCAGGCGCTACGGCCGCGAGGCTGAATTATAGGTTTGGAGGGCAAAAATCCAGAACGCGAGAGACCACCACCGGACCGCATTTCGCCCGAATCCATCAAATTTCGGGTCAAAATAGGCGCTGTTTCAATTTTGGTACTGTCATTCCGGGGCGATGCCAAGCATCGAACCCGGAAATCTCGAAATTCCGGGTCCGGTCCATCCAAGTCGGCTGTTGCCGACTTGGGCAACCTCTATTGCTGAACTCGGGTAAACCCGAGTTCAGTGGACCATCTCGGAATGACGGCACACCGAGCTTAATCAATCTTTATCCTCGTCCAGCGGAACGCAATACAGTTCCAGCCGGTGATCCACCAGCTTGAACCCCAGCTTGCGGGCGATCTCGGCCTGCAGCTTCTCGATCTCCTCGGAGGTGAACTCGATCACCTTGCCGTCGCGCAGATTGATCAGGTGATCGTGGTGGCTGTCGCGCATCTGCTCATAGCGCGCACGGCCCTCGCGGAAATCATGCCGCTCGATGATGCCGGCGTCCTCGAACAGTTTGACCGTGCGATACACCGTCGAGATCGAGATCTTGTCATCGACTGCGACACAGCGGTGATAGAGCTCTTCGACATCGGGATGATCTTCGGCTTCTGCCAGCACGCGCGCGATGACGCGGCGCTGCTCGGTCATACGCATGCCGGTCGCGGCGCAGCGCGCTTCAACGCCCGAAGCTTTTGGTGCTGACGACGATTTCAGTACGGTCATGGGTATTCTGGCCTAAACAGGTGAGCGCCAAAAGACGAAATCCTTCTGCCACCTCGCTCATGTTACGACAAGTCGCGGCGCATCAGAAGCGCGTTCAATTGTTCCCCGCCGGGCTCCTGGTAGTATCTTTCGCGCCGGCTGACGACGGCAAATCCGATCCGTTTGTAGAGACTCAGCGCGGGCCTGTTATTTTCCTCAACTTCGAGAAATATGGTTCGCACTCCGCGGGCTGCGAGATGGCCGAGATGGGTCAACAGCAGATTTCGGGACAGTCCCTGGCCGCGATAACGCGGGTCAATGGCGATGGTCAGGATCTCGGCTTCGTCCGCGCCCATCCGCGAGACGGCAAATCCGACCGTCTTTCGCCCCAGCCGCAAGCGATGCACGAGCGTGTTGCTCTCGCCCAGCATGCTCTCGAATTCGCTTTCGCCCCAGCCGCGATGGAAGGAGGCGCCGTGCAGCTGCGCCAGCCGCGGCGCATCCGCTGACGTCGCCGGCTCGACCGAGGCCGTGCCGCCGCCAAAAAGCGCGCTGAACCAGCTCATGAACCGGCTCTTGAATTAGCACTTGGCCTTGTCGCCGGATCGGCAGGTCGTTGCGGCGCCTCGAAGCTCGGCTTGGCGTCGGGGGCGCGCAAATAGAAAGGGCGGGCGGGTGCTGTTGCAGGGTCGGCGGCGGCGCCGAGCCAAGCCACCCAGCCGATGTCGGGCGCTGGTTGCGGATCGACCTTGACCGGAGACGGTGCATCGGCCGGCCAGCGCTCCGCCAGGATTTGCGCGGCATTGCCGACCAGCGAGGGCGCGCCGAAACGGGACGCTTCCAGCGCGTCCGCAATTGGCGCGACCCGCGGCTCGACCAGCGAGGAGCCGTCGCCGCCCACGACCTGGAAATAGACCTGGTCATGGCGCGCATCAATTGCGGAGATGATCGGATGCGCTCCATCCTCGCCGACCACAGGGGCGGCGTAGGCCGACAGCGTGGTGAGGCCAACCACCGGCTTATTGGCCGCAAGTGCGATACCGCGCGCGGCGGACAGGCCGACACGGAGGCCCGTAAAGCTGCCGGGTCCGGTCGTCACCGCGATGCGATCGAGGGTCGCAAAGGGGACGCCCGCCTCCTTCATGACGTCTGCGATCAGCGGCATCAAGGCTTCGGCGTGTCCACGCTTCATGGCTTGGGAAGCTTGTGCGATCAGCCTGCCGCTGTCGGTGTCGAGCACGGCGGCCGCGCAGGCATCGAGCGCGGTATCGATGGCGAGGATCAGCATGTTCCGCTCTTAACATGTCTTGCAGCGGAACAGGTCAAGACCCGACCCCGGGCCCCGGTGCCTTGTCCAATCCGAAATTTTGCCTCCTAGCGGCTCTCGCATATTGACGTGGTCTCTCTGGGCTGCAACTTTTGATCAGTATAACGCATTGAAAATGCAAGGTTAATGGAAAATTAGCCTAAAAATGCGAAGACCCGTGAGCGGTTCGCAGCCACGCCCCGCGTCCCCGGCGCCGAGCACATCCGCCGCTTTGGACTTTGAAGCTGATTTTATGACCCAAGGAGATCTTCGGATGTTCAATGCCGGCGCGCGCGTAGCCGATCTTGCCAAATCGCTGGCAATGGACTCGCTGTCGACGCATTTGATGGTCGCGGACGCCAGCCGGACCATCGTCTATGTCAACCGCGCCTTGAGCGAATTCCTGACGGCCGCCGAGGCCGACATCCGCAAGGATCTGCCGGGCTTTTCCGCGAGCCGGCTGGTCGGCAGCAGCATCGACATGTTTCACAGAAATCCGCAGGGCCAACGTCGCTTTCTTGCGGACCTGAAACAGCGGGATCGCGCTACCCTTCAGCTCGGCGGCCGCAGCTTCGATCTGGTCGCGACCCCCTTGCTGGACAAGTCGGGCCGTCCCGCCGGCGTCGCGGTCGAGTGGGCCGATGCGTCGCTTCGCCTCCACAATCAGGAGTTTGCCGAGCAGGTCGCTGCCGCAGGCAAGTCGCAGGCAGTCATCGAGTTCAACATGGACGGCGGCATCATCACCGCCAACGAGATTTTCCTGCGCGCGATGGGTTACTCGCTCGCGGAGATCAAGGGCAGGAATCACAGCATGTTTGTCGAGCCTGCCTCTCGCGACGGCGCCGCCTATCGCGAGTTCTGGGCGAAGCTCAACCGGGGCGAATATGATGCGGCCGAATACAAGCGGATCGGCAAGGGCGGCAAGGAAGTCTGGGTTGTCGCCTCCTACAACCCGATCCTCGATTCAAGCGGCAGGCCGTACAAGGTCGTGACATTCGCAACCGACGTCACCGCGACGAAACTGCGCAACGCCGACCTCGCCGGCCAGGTCGCAGCCATCTGCAAGTCGCAGGCGGTGATCGAGTTCAACATGGATGGCAGCATCATCACGGCCAACGACAATTTCCTGCGCGCGACGGGCTACTCGCTCGCCGAGATCAAGGGCCGCCACCACAGCATGTTCGTCGACGGCACTGAGCGCGACAGCGCGGCCTATCGCGAGTTCTGGGCCAAGCTGAACCGCGGCGAATATCATTCCGGCGAGTTCAGGCGGATCGGAAGGGGGGGCAAGGAGTTCTGGATCCAGGCCACCTACAGCCCGATCCTCGATCAGAGCGGCAAGCCGTTCAAGGTCGTCAAGCTGGCGACCGACACCACGGCGCAGGCGATCGCGCGCCTTAAGGGCGATAAGGTGCGCGGCATGATGGATCATGTCGCGGCCGGCGCCGAGGAGCTGAATGCCTCGGTGCGCGAGATCTCCCAGGCGATGACCAAGTCGAAGGATACCGCCGCGACCGCGGTCAACCGGGTCGAGGCCGCCGACCAGGAGGCGCAGCGGCTGTCGGCTGCGGCCGAATCGATGCGCAGCATCGTCCAGTTGATCGGCGACATCACCGGTCAAATCAACCTTCTGGCGCTCAACGCAACCATCGAATCCGCGCGTGCGGGCGAAGCAGGCCGCGGCTTTGCCGTGGTCGCGTCGGAAGTGAAGAACCTCGCCAACCAGGCCAAGCAGGCCACCGACAAGATCGAGCTCGAGATCGGCAATCTCAACGGCATTTCCGGCGACGTCGTCGGCGCGCTCTCTTCGATCAAGAAGGCGATTCAGGACGTCTCCGAATATGTCAACTCCACCGCTGCAGCAGTCGAGGAGCAGAGCGCGGTGACGAGCGAGATGTCGACCAACATGCAGCGCGCGGCGGCTGAGGCGGCCGCCATCGGCGGCAACGCGGCTTGATCCACAACGTCATTCCAGGGCGATGCGACAGCACCTAACTCTGGTGCGCTCTTGCACACCTGAGAATCTCGAGATCCCGGGTTCGGTCTTTCAGACCGCCCCGGGATGACTGTTAAGGCGTCGCGATGCGACGACTTAACAGTCACATCGGCCGCACTTCGACCACGTCGGGCACGAAGTGCCGCAGCAGGTTCTGGATCCCGTGCTGCAGCGTTGCGGTCGATGACGGGCAGCCCGAGCAGGCGCCCTTCATGTTGAGATAGACGATGCCGTCCTTGAAGCCGCGGAAGGTGATGTCGCCGCCGTCATTGGCGACCGCAGGCCGCACCCGCGTCTCGATCAGATCCTTGATCATCTCGACGGTCTCGGCATCCTCCTCGCTGAAGAACTCATCCGCTTCGTCGAGGTCTTCGCTGCTTGCCGCGCTGCCGTCGGCAAGCAGCGGCTCGCCGGACATATAGTGCTCCATGATCGCGCCGAGAATCGCCGGCTTCAAATGCTGCCAGTCGCTGCCGTCCTTCGTGACGGTGATGAAGTCCGCGCCATAGAACACGCTGGTGATGCCGGGCACTTCGAACAGGCGCTCGGCGAGGGGCGAGCGCGCGGCGGCTTCGCGGCTGGTGAACTCCATCGTGCCGCTGTCGAGCACAAGGCGGCCTGGAATGAACTTCAAGGTGGCAGGATTGGGGGTCGCTTCAGTCTGAATGAACATGGTTCTCTCCGGCGTCGCCGGTTCAAGGCCGGCGCGTGGGGCTCTCTTAGCAGATGGCGTCGGCAAACGCACGATCAAGGGGACAAAACGCTGATTCGCGGGCCGCAGGGCTATGGCCGCCCCGCTATGAAAGCGCGTCAAGATCATCATCGGTAAGATCGCCCGGAACGATCACCACCGGTATCGGGAACGTCCCGACCGTCTTGGCCAGCATGGTCGTCAGCGGACCCGGGCCTTCGGCACCGGGATTGGCTGACAGCACCAGCATGGTGATATCGACGTCCGCTTCGATCACCTCGAGAATCTGCTCGCTCGCGTCGCCTTCGCGGGTCACCCGTTCCGGCGTGATGGCGGCAATACCGTTGGCGCGCGAGGCTGCGCGATCGAGCGCGGCATTGGCGTTCTCATGCGCCTCGGCGCGCATGATGTCGGCCACCCCAAGCCATTGCTGGTTCTGCTCCTCGGTCTCGATCACATGCAGCATCACCACACCGCCGCCAACCCGCTTGGCCCAGCGGGCGGAATAGTACACCGCGCGATCCCAGTCCGCTGATGCGTCGACGATAACAAGGCATTTCGGCTTGTGACCCGCCTCGTAGCTGCGTCGCTGAGTGGTCATGCGTGTCCCGATGCTTGCGGCGTTACGCCTGCCGCATCGTGCCACATCCTCTGTCGCATGAGGAGTGGGGATGTGGTCGGCTCTTCGCTGCCCGGCTTGCGCCGCGCAGCACCCTGCGACGCAAAAATCAGGTCTTGCGGACGAAACCGACGATGTCCTTGGTCTTCAACATGTTCGCTTCCGCGATTTCGCGTGCGCGGTTGGCGCCGTCGATCAGGATCGCGTCGACATGGCCGGGATCGGCGACCAGCCGCTTCATCTCGGACGCGATCGGCGCGAGCTTGGCGACGCACAATTCGACCAGCGCGTTCTTGAAGCTCGAGAACTGGCCGCCGCCGAAATCGCGCAGCACCTCCTGCTTGCTGCACCCGGAGAGCGCGGCAAAGATGCCGACGAGATTTTCGGCTTCGGGCCGCGTCTCCAGGCCCTTCTCTTCCGTCGGCAGCGGCTCCGGATCGGTCTTCGCTTTCCGGATCTTCTGCGCGATGGTGTCGGCGTCGTCGGTCAGGTTGATGCGCGAATAGTCGGAGGCGTCCGACTTCGACATCTTCTTGGTGCCGTCGCGCAGGCTCATCACCCGCGTCGCCGGTCCCGTGATCATCGGCTCCGGCAGCGGGAAGAACAGGCCGTCGGCAAAGCCGTGGCTGCGGATGGAATCGGCGAAGTCGTTGTTGAACTTCTGGGCGATGTCGCGTGAGAGCTCCAGATGCTGCTTCTGGTCCTCGCCGACCGGCACGTGGGTCGCGTGGTAAAGCAAAATGTCGGCGGCCATCAGCACCGGATAGTCGTAGAGCCCGACGGACGCGTTTTCGCGGTCCTTGCCCGCCTTCTCCTTGAACTGGGTCATGCGGTTGAGCCAGCCGATACGGGCGACGCAGTTGAAGATCCAGGTCAGTTCAGAGTGGCCTGCAACCTGGCTCTGGTTGAAGACGATGTGCTTCTTCGGATCGATGCCGGCGGCAAGGAATGCCGCGGTCACCTCTCGCGTGTTGCGCGCAAGTTCGGTCGGCCCGCCCCAGACGTCGATGCCTTGGGTGAGCGCATGCATGTCGACCACGCAATAGATGCAGTTATGCGTCTCCTGCATCTTCACGAAATTGACGATGGCGCCGAGATAATTGCCGAGGTGCAGATTGCCCGTCGGCTGGACGCCCGAAAAAACCCGTTCCACGAAGGCCATGCGCTAACTTCCCGCTTGTTTGCGGCCCGTCGTTTGCCACGAGAGCGGTCAGTCGCGCAAGTCGCGTGGCTGGCCAGCCCCTATCGCGTTAATCGCCTGCCGCCAGGTGCCGACGCCGAACAGGCCTAGCAAAAGCAGGTAAATGGCGACGCCGCCGGCTATCAGGAGCGCCAGGGCAAGCGCGTGCGCAAGGCCATGCGCGGGCGCGTGCAACGCGGGCAGACGCGTTGCCAGATCAAGCAGCCCGGCCATCATGAAAGCAGCGAGCGCGATGCGCACAAGCCGCCCGGGCGTGGCGGGGAGCAGCGCGAAGCCGAACGCAGCCGCACCGCTGCGGATCAGCGAAACGGTGCTGGCCCAGGCGCCGAGCGCAAGGCCGGCTGCAATGCCGCTCGCGCCGAATGCATGATCGAGCAGGAACGCCGCGGCGACCGCGACGACGAGGCCGATCAGGCTCGCTCTCAGCGGCGTTGCGGTGTCCTCGCGCGCGAAGAAGGACGGTGAGAGCGCCTTGGTCAGCACATGGGCGGGCAAAGCCAGCGAAAGCCAGACCAAGCTTTGCGCGGTTGCCCGCGTGTCCTCGGCGGTGAATGCACCATGCTCGAACAACAGCCGCACGATCGGCTCGCTCAGCACGGCGAGACCGAGCGTCGCCGGCAGCGCGAGCCCTGTCGCGAGCTCCAGTGCATAGGACTGCGCTCGCGCGATCGCGGCCGCATCGCCGCCGCGATAGGCGCGGGCGAGCTCGCTCACCAGCACGGTTCCCATCGCAACGCCGACGATGCCGAGCGGCAGCTCGACCAGGCGGTTGGCGAAATAAAGCCACGACACCGCCGACGGCGAGGAGGACGCGATCACGGCGCCACCGACGATCAAGAGCTGCGGCGCGGCATTCGCCACCATCCCGGGGATGGCGCGGGCGAAGAAGCCGCGCATGTCGGCCGCGAAGGAGACGCGCAACGGCTTTGCGATGCTGCCGCCCCGCCGCGAGAACAGGATCAAGAGTTGCAGGAAGCCTGCGATGCCAACGGTTGCCGCGAGCGCGCGTGCGACGAGGCCGGCCTCGGGCCTTGCAGGCGCCAACGCAATCATCACCGCGATCAGCGCGATGTTGAACAACAGCGGTGAGAACGCGGTGAGCGCAAAGCGCGATTGCGCGGAATAAAGCGCCAGCATCACGGTGGAGGGGCCGGCGAAGGCGAGATAAGGCAGCATCAACCGTGCATCGCCGACTGCGAGCTGCAGCGTCTCTTGGCCAGCGAAGCCCGGCGCGAGCGCGGTCAGCACAAGCGGCATCAACAGGCCGATCAGCACGGATAGTGCCAGCAGCGCTACGCTGACCGTCGCCAGCACCTTGCCGGCGAAGGCCGCGGCGGCCGCCGCGCCGTCGGTCTCGCGCAGCCGCAGCCAGGCCGGCACCAGCGCGGCATTCAGCGCGCCCTCGGTCAGGAGCCGGCGCACGACGTTGACCATCTGGAACGCGACCAGGAATGCGTCGGCGACGGGACCTGTGCCGAGCAAAGCGGCAATCATGGAATCCCTGATGAATCCGAGCAGGCGCGAGGCCAGCGTTCCCGTCGATACCGTGAGAAAGGAGCGGATCATTGCTTTAAGGGTGCGGAACCGTCGCTTGCTCCTGCGGGGCCGGCCGTGATAGGCCGCGAAGCCAATTCGTAAGCCTGGAGATCCGAGTTCTAAACCGGATTTTTGGCCGGATCGCAATTGCCGGAACCAGATCTTTAAGGCAGGACCTAAAAGAATGCAGGACCTATAGCAATGACTGACGCGAAACACGACGTTCTCGGGATCGGCAATGCGATTTTCGACGTGCTGGTTAAGACCGATGAAGCCTTCCTGAGCCGCCACGGCATGGCCAAGGGCAGCATGGCCCTGATCGACGAGGCGCGCGCCGCGGCAATCTATGGCGATATGGGGCCCGCAACCGAAATGAGTGGTGGCTCGGCCGCCAACACCATTGTCGGGCTCGCGAGCTTCGGCGCCCGCGCCGCCTATGTCGGCAAGGTCAAGCACGATCAGATCGGCGGGCTTTATACCCACGACATCCGCGCCGCGGGCGTTGCCTTCGACACCAGGCCTGCGACTGATGGCCCCGCGACCGGCTGCTCCTACATCCTGGTCACCGGAGACGGCGAGCGCACCATGAACACCTATCTCGGCGCGGCGCAGGATTTGACGCCTGACGATATCGACCCCGCGCAGATTGCGGCCTCCCGGATCGTCTATCTCGAAGGCTATTTGTGGGACCCGAAGAGCGCCAAGGAAGCCTTTGTGAAGGCGTCCAACATCGCCCACGAGGCGGGTCGCCAGGTCGCGCTGACGCTGTCGGACGCGTTCTGCGTCGATCGCTATCGCGATGAGTTTCTCGAGCTGATGCGCAAGGGTACGGTGGACCTCGTGTTCGCCAACGAGGCCGAGCTGCGCTCGCTGTATGAAACCTCCGATTTCGACACCGCGCTGAAGCAGCTGCGCATCGATGCCAGGCTCGGCGTGGTCACGCGCAGCGAGAAGGGCTGCGTGGTGGCTTCATCCGAAGGCGTGATAGCGGTGCCGGCTGTCCCCGTAGACCAGCTCGTGGACACGACCGGCGCTGGCGATCTGTTCGCCGCCGGCTTCCTGTTCGGGCTCGTGCGTGGCGCGGGCTATGAGAATGCGGGTCGCCTCGGCGCGCTCGCAGCTGCCGAGGTGATCCAACACATCGGCGCACGGCCGCAGGTGTCGCTGAAGGCGCTGGCACAGCAGAATGGGCTGCCGGTGTAGGGAACGTGCCCGCCACACACTCCGTCATTCCGGGGCGGTCCGCAGGACCCGTACTCGAGATCTCGAGATTCCGCCATTCGGTCGCGCCTCGCGGTTCCATGTTCGATAAGGTTTAATTCGATCGCTGCAGTTTTTCGATTTGAGAGCGTGCATTTGTTGTCGACTGGCTTGCGACGCTTCGCCAGAAGCGGCGTCGCCGAGCTCATCGACGAGATGTGAACAGTTTTACATTTTGGGCCGCCGCATGTTTGCACCACCCGCCAACCCTCAAACAAGCGACGACCGAAACGCACACGCGAAGCTCTTTACGACCGTGCAAACTTTATGAGCGGTTCGAGATCGTGATTGTCGGCGGCTTTGAGTGCGACGATGTAGGTGTCGCGGGCCGTACCCGCGGCTCGAAGATCGGCGCCACCCCAGGTGAAGCGCTTGCCGCCGAGTTGTGTGATCAAAACGTCTGCCGCCAGACGGGACCATCGACCATTTCCGTTTGGAAAGGGATGCACCGAGACGAGCCGGTGATGGAAGCGAACCGCGAGCTCGTCCGGTGGATATGATTTGTGCTCGATCCAATATCGCGCATCGTTCAGCGCCTCATGAAGCGACACTTCGATCAAGTGAGTCTTGACTCCGAGATTGCGGTCCGTTTTCCGGTATTTTCCAGCCCAGCGCCAGACGCGTTCGAACATGCGACGATGTAAGCTCTTGAGGAAACTCTCGCGGGTCACGACGTAACGCCGACTAAGCGCCCACCGATTTCCGGTTGCGATATTTTGCTGCTCAAGTTCGTTCAGTTCGCTGCGTAGGGTAATATGGGTTGGGATGAGATCTTCCCTTTCAGCTGGCGTCAGCGGGGTCGCATGATCGTCGGCGGCATGGATATCAGTCATTCTTCATCCCAGAGGCGCGCAGGGCGCCTCAGTAAATCTTCGATCGCCTGGTCGCGGAGCGCGCGGGCGGCCCTTTTGTCCCTCACAGCTTGGTCCTCCAGCCGCATCGTGTGCTCGATTGCCATTGACTGGCGTTCGGCGACGAGCTTGGCTCGTTTGGTCACGACTTCCGCCAATGGCCGTTCCGGAACGAGTACATAAACCAAACGGCAGCCAAGGGCCTCCGCAGCCCGTTGTAGCGTGTTGAGGGTGACACTGCCTTCCTGTTCCGATTTTTCAAGTTCCACGATACGCGGCTGGGATACGCCCAGACGCTTCCCATATTGAGCTGTGGTCATACCCAAAGCGTCGCGAATCGCCCGAAGCCAGCCTCTTGGGGGGCGCTGGAGCTTTGCGAGCGGGCGCAAGCTTGAAAATCGCTTGTCGAGGTGGCGAATGGCGTCCTTCATGGATAATGTATAGCTTATCAAATATGAAAATTCAATAAGGTATAAGTTATTATTAATCGCAAAAAAAATAAGAGATACCTTATCGTTACTCGCCAGATTTATCCGCAACTTGCGAGCAATTGCGGATGCCGGCGCTTCCCCCAGTTGTTGCTAGCGTTCCTTAAATGTTCTACGACGTAGCTATTCTATCCCAAGACAAAAGCTGTTGGACAGCTTAGGCGCTGGCAAACATGACAACGCGCGGCTGGAATACTGTCACCGCTAACGGCGAAATCACGCGGTTGATCGAGCCTGGGATCCTCGGCTTCTACACGCATTTCGAGGCGACGGAAGTTGTTGCCTTTCAGCCAGGCGAGCTACAGCCGATCAACGTATTTACGATTGTTGTCGCTGAAGAACGTCAGTCCGCCGGTTCAGATGGACCTCCCTTTCTAAATCCGGACCGCATCCGAGTTGGCTCACTCAGGGGATGGACCTTTGGAATCAGACGTTATGTAAAGCCGATCGCCGACTTAGTTCCGGCAATCGAGCTGCTTCATGCCACGAAAACATGGCAGACCTCAGGACAAACTCTGCGTGTTGGGGACTTGCTTTCGGTCCCGACACAATTCGTTCCGCCCGACGCTACTAATCACGTCCCTCTCAATCGCGTTTTGAAAAATAACTTTCGGAATGGCTCGCACGTATTCGAGTGGGTCGATCCGATCAAAGCAGTTCTCAGGCCGCTATTCGACGATCCGCCGATCTTGCAGGAGCTGTCTGAGGCGATTCAAGCACACGTTCCTATTGGGCTCGCAAGTCTGTCGGATCGGTTCGGCAACATCATTGTGCAGTTTCCGGTCACCGTACTCATGGCGAAGTTTGGTGAGATGCGTGAATCAGGCGCGTCAATCACCGAAGTCGCGTGGCACCCGAAGTCGATGCCGCGCGCGCTTCGCGTAACTTGCGAGGCGGACTACGACGGCTCGACAACCGCCTTCAACTCTCGTCCGTTCGAGGAGCCGAACACCTTGTTGCCGATGGTGGACGGCGAAGGTTGCGCCGCGCGATCTTGTGGGACGAGGCTAACGGTCTTCTCCTCGCTACCAGTGGCCAATTGGGTTTCATCAAGAGTGTACAGTTCGCCCTACAGGTCATCACGCCGGAACCTCGGGTTTTTTCTTTTGCCGACGGAGAGGGCGGCGAACAGAAGTTTCGGGTCGCCGTGATGCCAAAGCCCATCAAGAACACGGTTGGTGAGCATCTCCCAGTCCGATTACGGAGTGGCGGCAATTCCGGATGTATCGCGAGGAAACCACCCGAGTGCGAGCAGACCGTAGATTTGTGCAATATCTGCCGCTCAATGGTCAACGACAGGAAATGCACGAGAAGGCGGTCGACGATTTGCGTTTTCTCATCCGCCGGCATGGCGAAGAGGGCGCGTGGCTGTGGGATCCCTATCTGGGCGCCATGGACGTCATCAAGACGTTGTTCCATAGCCCGCACCATGGCGCTGATCTCCGCGCATTGAGCGCTGGATGTCCAGCGCCTTCTGACGGTTCGGCTTGGGATGATCAATGCTCCATATCCCCTGACTGGCCGGAACAGCAGCAGGCAATATTCGATGGCGTTCAGTCGAACTGGTACGGCCTTCGTCTCGAATTTCGAGTGCGGATCGGCAAAGCGGGCTGGCCGTTTCATGATCGTTTCCTCATCTTCCCTGCAACCGACCGCGGCGCTCAGGCTTGGTCGCTCGGTACTTCCCTCAACGGCCTTGGGAAGCAACATCACATCTTGCAAAAGGTCGATGACGGGCAACGGATCCGAGATGCCTTTGAGGAGCTTTGGCACCAGCTTGATCAACCGGAGCATTTAGTGTGGCGAAAGCCATGAACGGTAGCGGCAACGAGCAGCTCGCCCAAGCCCTGCGCGACGCCGAGCAGGAAGGTGAGCTTTGTGCGCCAACAAAGCTGATTTCTCTCGTAAGCGGACGTGAACAACCGCCTGATGCACTGCCAGACTTTGACCAAGCGAACCAGCTATTTGATGCATTTCATCAGGAGTTCGGTTTCATTCGCTGGAGCTTCCTATCATCGAGTTGGCCGCCAAACGCTGCTTTCGCGCAACCGATGGATTTACCGCGCTATGCTTCTTTGCTCCGATGGCTCATCAAGGAGCTTCGGAATTGGCGGTTAGAAAATGATCCCAAATTCCAGAAGCTAACCTCTGTCCTGGTTGCAGCACAGGTTTGCGACTTAGGAGGGGCATTTTGAAATTTGCTGCCAAACAACGTCGAAAATCCCGATCTCGTTAAATATTTTAGTCTCGTCGTCTCAAAATTCGACTTCTCATTCTCCACGCGTGGCTTACGAGCACCACCCATCTGGGAAGGTGAGGCTGTCGATTCCTTCCTGAAGGCCGATAGGGAGGGTGACTGGGTTGCGATCGTCGGCTTATGGCGAAGATTCCCGCCTTGCTTTGCGAGCGCCCAGCAGGCGGCGGCGGTGCGTTTCTTATACCGCTATGCTCGAGGTGAACTCATTGCGAGATTTGATGATATACAAAAAACACCTGTAGCGATGCTCGTTGCAAACATTTTGAGCTCTGAACAGAGTCTACAGTTTGGACTGCTGACCAAAAGTCCCTACGTCGAGTTGGCTGCTGTTTACCGATCACTTCATGACGAGCGCGGTTCTCGTCGCGAACTGAGTCCGGAGGAGGCGAGCCTCTTGAGTGAGATGCTGGTTAAGGTGTCGCGCGACGTTCCGCGCTGGGCGGCATGGATGAAAATATTCGTGAGGGAGACGGCGTTACAGGAGTCGCTGGGCAAAGCGCTCGTCCAAACTTCAAGTGCAGCGCTTGAAGGTTACGTCAACGCGATACGGTTATACCCCAAGCAGCCGAAGCCGGACCTTGTGCGGCGTCAGGTCGCGCAGTGCTTACGGGTCTTTTGTGCGGAGGCCCCGCCCAAACAACGGGCCACTCTCTGGAGGCTTGCCTGTCAACGCTGGCTAAACTGGGGGTTCAATAGGGCCGACCCCAACCAACACCTCAGTTCCATCAATTGGTCCGATCTAGACTATGCGCTGGTGGCCTATACGCTCGAATGCTTGACCGAGGCCGAGCGAGAAGAGGCAATGGAATCTGTGCGCCAGCGGATTTGCGTTCTTGATAACGAGTGGCACAAATCGTCGACGGATATGATCACTAGCTATAATCGCTTGCTCTCAGAGTTCCAGCCGTTTGCTCACGCCGCAACTGTCGCCATCGAGGGCGGCGATTGGCTGCCCGAGATCAAGACCTACATGCCGTTTGACCCATCCGCGAACAACTATCTCACAATGATGTATCGCTGACATGAGCGCACTGTCGCTTGGATAGCGTCTGCGCGCGTCGCTCTGCCGACTGGTAGGTCGGAACGAAGGAATGGTCGCTTGGGACCGAACAAAGGAATGAGGCTCACCCGTTTGAGGTGATCTGCCCGTTCTTGCAGAGCCGGAGGCCGATGCAACACAGCTGCAACATGAAGGCTGAAATGCCAACACTATTAATTTGCTGTCGGGGTTTTGATTCCCTGAGTGCAATGCACACCAGAGTTCGGTGCCGCGCACCGCCCCGGAATGACGGACCCCAAATCTACGCCGTCTTCGCGGCTTTCAACCCGAGCCGTTGCTCGACCGCCTCCCGCATCAGGAATTTCTGGATCTTGCCGGTCACCGTCATCGGGAATTCGTCGACGAACTCGACATAGCGCGGGATCTTGTTGTGTGCGATCTGCCCCTGGCAGAACGCGTGCACCTCTTCCGCAGTCAAAGACTCGCCCGAGCGCACCCTGATCCAGGCGCAAAGCTCTTCGCCATAGCGGTCGTCGGCGACGCCGAAGATCTGCACGTCCTGGATCTTGGGATGGCGATAGAGGAACTCCTCGATCTCGCGCGGGTAGAGATTCTCGCCGCCGCGGATCACCATGTCCTTGATGCGGCCGACAATGTTGCAATAGCCCTCGTCGTCGATGACGGCGAGATCGCCGGTGTGCATCCACCCATTGCGGTCGAGCACCTCGGAGGTCTTTGCAGGCTCGTCCCAATAGCCGAGCATGACGCTATAGCCGCGGGTGCAGAGCTCGCCGCGCCCGCCGCGCGGCACGATCCTGCCTTCGAGGTCGACGATCTTGACCTCGACATGGGGATGGATGCGGCCCACGGTCGACACCCGCCGCACGAGCGGATCATCGACCGCGCTCTGGAAGCTCACCGGGCTGGTCTCGGTCATGCCATAGGCGATCGTCACCTCGCCCATGTTCATTTCACTGTTGACGCGCTTCATCACCTCGATCGGGCAGGGGGCGCCTGCCATGATGCCGGTGCGCAGCGATTTCAAGTTGAAATTGGCAAATTCGGGATGGTCGAGCTCGGCGATGAACATGGTCGGCACGCCGTAGAGCGTGGTGCACTTTTCCTGCTCGATGGTGCGCAAGGTCGCGAGCGGATCAAAACCCTCGCCGGGATAGACCATGGCAGCGCCAAGGGTGACCGCGGCGAGATTGCCCATCACCATGCCGAAACAGTGATAGAGCGGCACCGGAATGCAGATGCGGTCATTCTCGGTCAGCCGCATCGCGCGGCCGGTGAAATAGCCATTGTTGAGGATGTTGTGATGGGTCAGCGTCACGCCTTTGGGCGATCCCGTGGTGCCGCTGGTGAACTGGATGTTGACGGGGTCGTCGAATTGCAGCTCCTTGCTGAGAGCTTTGAGCTGATCGCGGTGCCGCGCGCCGCCCATGGTCGCGACCTGCTCGAAGGGAATCGTGCCCGGGCAGGCCGGACCGCCGACCTGGATCACCGCGCGCAATTGCGGCAGGCGGTTTGCCTGCAGGTGGCCGGGCTCGCTGCTCGCAAGCTCGGGCGCGAGCGCGTTCACCATCTCCATGTAGTTGCTGGTCTTGAAGGCGGTCGCCGTGACGATTGCCGCGCATCCCACCTTGGTTAAAGCGAATTCGAGCTCGCTCAAGCGATAGGCGGGATTGATGGTGACCAGGATCAGCCCTGCCTTGGCGGCGGCGAATTGCGTCAGCGTCCATTCCGGGCGATTGAGCGACCAGATGCCGATTCGCATCCCGCGCTCGAGCCCGAGCGCCATAAAGCCGGCGGCCAGCGCATCTACGCGCTCGGCAAATTCGCGCCAGGTCCAGCGCACATTGTGACTCGGGGACACCAGCGCGTCGCGGTCGGCCCAGCGCTCGCGCGCGCGATCCAGACTGCGGCCGATGGTCTCGCCCAACAGCGGCGTATCGGAGATGCCGCACACATAACTATCTGCTCGTTCGCTCACGTTCGTCTCCTCCTCCTGGCCGGCACAATAGGCCTCACGCCATGTACGCATAACGGCGTGCAGGCCGGTTTGGCGCTTTGCGCGCACTATGCTTTTTTACGCACTATAATGAATTGCCGCGCGCTGGGTAGGCTCGACTTACGTTGCAGGGGCGCTACACCAGTGCCGAAAGGGTTCGCCCCCTGGCTTTTCCAAAGCGCAGGGGGCGAACGAAGCTCAAGACAGCAACGGTTACGCCGCCTTCTTGCCGCCGGCGGCGTCGAGCCCGGCATAGACGCCGCGTTCAAAGGCGGCATAGGCCTCCAGGCACTGCCCGTCCACGAACGGCAACAGCTGCATCAGGATCACGCCGGCGACGTCGCGCGACGGATCGATCCAGAAATAGGTGTTGGCGAGCCCCGCCCAGGCGAGACTGCCGGGACTGCGGCCTTCCGGCGTCTGCGCGGTGTTGATCATGAAGCTCAGGCCCCATTTCTTCTCCATACCGGGATAGAGATCGACGTCGTTGGTGTAGATCGGGGCCGCCGAGACCATCTTGGTGACGACGAGATCGCCTATGTTGTTCTGCGTCATCAGCGCGACCGTTTCGGGCTTCAGCAGTTGATTGCCGTTGCCGCGGCCCTTGTTCAGGATCGTCTGGCAGAACTTGATGTAGTCGGAAGCGGTCGAATAGAGCCCGCCGCCGCCCATGTGGAATTCCGGCTCCTGCTCCAACTCGAACGGGAGCGGGGCCACCGATCCGTCAGCGCCGCGCGCGTGCATGCCGACCAGGTGCTTGCGCATTGCGTCGCTGATCTTAAAGCCGGTGTCGGTCATGCCGAGTGGCGCGAACATGTGATCATGCAGGTAGACGTCGAGGCGCTTGCCGCTGACGGCTTCCACCGCCTTGCCGACAAAATCGATGTTGGTGCCGTATTCCCAGCGCGTGCCGGGATCGGTCGTGATCGGGGTCTTCAGCGCATCGTTCTTGCATGTCGTGATCGAGGGCAGGCCTTTCTTCTCCAGGTATTTCGCCATGTCCGCGTTCCACAAGTCGTAGCAGAAGCCGGCGGTGTGGGTCATGAGGTGGCGCAGCGTGATCGGCTGCTTCGCGGGACGCAGGATCGGCTCGCCTTGCACGTCAAAACCTTCGAGCACTTGAGGGGAAGCGAGGTCGGGCAACAGCTTGCCGATCGGCTCATCGAGCGAGAGCTTGCCCTGTTCGACCAGCTGCATCGCCGCGGCGCTGGTGACCGCCTTGGTCATCGAGGCGATCCAGAACACGCTGTCGACCGTCATCGCCTGGTCCTTGCCGAGGTCGCGCTTGCCGAACGCGCCCTCGTAGATCACCTCGCTCCCGCTTGCGGCGAGAGCAACAACGCCGGGGATTTCTTTTGCATCGCTTTTAGAACGCAGGACCTGATCGATTTGAGCCTTGCTCTGCATAGGGTATCCTCCCGATTATTTTATGAGTGGGGTGATCTTCCTCCGCCAGCCTCGATACGGCAAGCGGCGCGTTTTCGGTGCAGCGCAGCGGTCGCGATCTCGTGATGATGCAATTAACCAAAAGAGCGGTCCGCGGATTTACCACACTGTCCAAATTCAAGGGGAAAGTGTGTCAATCGGCGATGACCCTCTATCGCATCGGCGATATGCTCATCGCGCAGTATCACTGAAACCATTTTCGCAGTAAGGCGTTCATATTACGTGTAAAATCAGCGCTGTCGCGCGTAAGTTTTTGCATAAATTGTTGCGGCTTCCTCAGAGCCGCGAGGGGGCTGAATGATCTCGACTTGGAGTGAGTGGAAACGCTATCCCCGTGCTGGGCGTGGCGAAAATCTCGAAGCGCCGATTTCACCGGGCATTTACGAAGTGCGAATTGCCGCAACCGGCGCGGTGCATTCGTTCGGCGCGGTCGACAATGTCGCGCAGGCCTTGGCGCTGTTGCAAATCGGCCCAAAATCCTGGTTCGGCCGTCGCGATGCGACCGAGGTCCCCGATCTCGAATACCGGACCTGCGCCACCTCGACCAAGGCCGCTGCCAAAGCCGCCGCCGAGCGCATGATCGGCCGCCGCGAAACCTATATGAGCGGCGCGGCCTGAGCCTCTCGTCGTCCCGGCGAAAGCCGGGACGACTCGGGGAAAGGGGCGATACTATCATTCTTGCGGTTGAAGCTCTGAAGCCAGCTTGAAGCAGCCGCGCTTCCGACAGAGGTCGCCTCGGCGTGCCTCCCGACCTATATTCGGACCAAGCCCGACAATCCCAGGAGCCCCGCCATGACCCCGACCGCCGCCGCACGCGCCTCGCAAGCGACCCAAGACTTGCGCGATCGCTTGAAAGACCCATCGCTCCTGCGCGACCGCTGCTATATCGACGGCGCCTGGGTCGGCACGCCGGTTCTTCCGGTGAATAATCCCGCAACCGGTGCCGAGATCGCCAGGGTGCCGCAGCTGAGCGCCGCCGATGCGACGGCGGCGGTCGAGGCGGCCGAGCGCGCTTTTCCGGCCTGGGCCAAGCTCACCGCCAAGCAGCGCTCCAATATCCTGCGCAAATGGTATGAGCTGATCGCGGCCAACCGCGAGGACCTCGCGCTGATCCTCACCTCCGAGCAGGGCAAGCCCTTGGCGGAGGCGCTGGGCGAGGTCGACATCGGCGGCGCCTATATCGAGTTCTTCGCCGAGGAGGCGCGGCGCGTCTATGGCGAGACCATCCCTTCACAGCGCCCCGATGCACGGCTGCTCGCGATTAAGCAGCCGATCGGCGTCTGCGGCGCCATTACGCCGTGGAATTTCCCGAACTCGATGATCACCCGCAAGGTATCGCCGGCGCTTGCCGCCGGCTGCACAGTGGTGCTCAAGCCCGCCAATGAGACGCCGCTGTCCGCCCTCGCCCTTGCGGCGCTTGCCGAGAAGGCGGGTATCCCCAAGGGCGTCTTGAACATCATCACCGGTGATGCGCCGCCGATCGGCAAGGTTTTGTGTGAGCATCCTGCGGTGCGCTTCGTCGGCTTCACCGGCTCGACCGAGGTCGGCAAGATTCTTTATCGGCAATCGGCCGTCGGCGTGAAGAAGCTCGGCCTCGAACTCGGCGGCAACGCGCCCTTCGTGGTGTTCGACGATGCCGATATCGACGCCGCGGTCGAGGGCGCCATCGTCTCCAAATACCGCAACATGGGCCAGACCTGCGTCTGCGCCAACCGCCTCTATGCGCAGGACAAGATTTACGACGAGTTCGTGCAGAAGCTGTCCAAGAAGGTCGCCGCCATGAAGATCGGCGACGGCACCGAAGCCGGCGTCACGCAGGGACCGCTGATCAACATGGAAGCGGTCGACAAGGTCGAGCGCCACATTGCGGACGCGGTGAAGGGCGGTGCGAAGATCGTCACCGGCGGCAAGCGCTCGGCGCTTGGTGGCACCTTCTTCGAGCCGACCGTGCTTGCGGATGTGCGTGCCGACGCCCTCGTCGCGCACGAAGAGACATTCGGACCGCTCGCGCCGGTGATCCGCTTCAAGGACGAAGCCGACGTGATCGCGATGTGCAACAAGTCACCGTTCGGCCTCGCCTCCTATTTCTACGCCCGCGATCTCGGCCGCGTCTGGCGCGTGGCGGAAGCGCTGGAATCAGGCATGGTCGGCGTCAATACCGGCCTGATCACCACCGAAGTCGCGCCCTTCGGCGGCGTGAAGGAAAGCGGTCTTGGCCGCGAAGGCTCGCATCACGGCATCGAGGAATATCTCGAGATCAAGTACGTGATGATGGCGGGGGTGTAGCGTCATCTCGCTATGCCGCCACTATAGGAACGAGTCGATAGCGCTCTAAGAATGGGTCGGTTGGTCTTCCTCTACCCCCGCGACCGCTGGTCGGTCCGCGGGTAGAAGAATGTTTTGCCGTCCGCAGCCGTCGCGGCTCGGATTGAAAGATCTGTCCATCTCGAAGCGAACCTAGCCCGAGTCGGCGCGGCCGGTTTTTGCGCCAGTCGGACACTCGGGCAGACCCCAAAGTCTCAAAGGGCCGCAGGCGGAAGTCGCGGATCGTTGTTGATCTCGCTCGTGGACAGCGACAGCAACTCATGCTGGGATTGGTAAAGATTACCCGCGCCGACGTTCGCTTTCCCCCATAGGACCAGATAGAGAGGCGTCAAGCTCAAGGCCGTTGCGGAGACGTGCACAAACGGCGGGCCGCCACCGGGAGGATTGCGGCTAAATCGATCGTCGGTGCCAAAACCACTTTGTTCCAGCTTGAAATCTCATCTGGTCGAGGGCGACAATCGGGAAATCACAGCGATGAGGGTCAGGAGACATCCTCTTAAGCTTTAAATATGCGATACAGGGGTCGCTCGACGAATGGACCTTTCGGATGGGTTCCGGCTTCTGACGCGGCACGGTGCCGCTGGCGTTCAACTCATTAGTTGTCGGACGAAGTGGACATGAAATGATCAGGGACATTGGCGTTCGGCCGATTATATTCTCCGTCAACTGCTATATCGCGACCATCCTCACGATGTTCGTCGCCTTCAGCCTGGACTTGAAGAGTCCGGGCTGGGCTATGACCACGGTCTATCTGACCAGCCAGCCGTTGTCCGGTGCGATGCGGGCCAAGGCCGTTTATCGCGCCATCGGCACGTTCGTCGGCGCCGCCGCCATGGTCGCCATCGTTCCCAATCTGGTCGACGCGCCCGAGTTGACGACGCTTGCGATCATGCTTTGGGTGGCGCTCTGCGTTTTCGTTTCGCTGCTCGACCGCACGCCGCGGTCATATATGTTCGTGCTGTCGGGCTATACCGCAGCCCTGATCGGCTTTCCAAGCGTGCTCGCGCCTGCCACGGTGTTCGACACCGCGGTGTCGCGGGTCGAGGAGATCACGCTCGGCGTCGTCTGCGCCGCCATCGTTCACAGTCTCGTCTTTCCCAAAAGCGCGTTTTCCGCCTTTGAGCAAAGGTTGAGACGTGCAATTGGGGACACGCGCCGTTGGCTTGGCGATGGCTTGAACCAGCAGGCGACTCCGGAAGCCGAGATGGAGCGACGCCGGATGGCCGCCGATATCAGCGAGCTTTATCTGCTCGGCACGAGCTTGCGCTTCGACACCGCGCCGCATCGACCGGATATCGGCACCATTCGCGCCTTCGACCGCCAGATCGTCGCGCTGTTGCCGCTGGTGAGTGCCATCGAGGATCGTCTGACCCTGCTTCGGCGCATTGGGCCGCTCGATGCAAGGTTGTCGCAGGCGCTGGCGGGCATTTACGACTGGCTGCAGGTGCCAGCGCCGGGTGACCGACGCCGCGCGGCCGAGCTCAAGGAAGCCTGTGTCGCCGCGACGCCGGCCGTCGGCCCACAATCAAGCTGGGACGATCTCGTGAAGGTTAACTTGACTGTGCGTTTGATCGAGCTGGTCGATTCCTGGCAAGCCTGTCTCGAGCTCGCCGCTTATCTCGCCGACCCCGCGCAGACGCCGAGCGCCGACATTCGCGTGGCCGCCGCGCAGATCGGGCCCAAACCGATGCATACCGACCCGGGTATCGCGTTGCTGTCGGCGCTCGCGGCCACCGTCGCGATGGGCATCTGCGGGTTCTTTTGGATCGCGACCGCATGGCCGGAAGGCTCCGGCGCGATTGCCTTTGCCGCCGTGGCCTGCACTTTATTTGCTTCTCTGGACGATCCAACGCCGGCCATTCGCAGCATTACGCTTCTCCTGGCGTTGTGCATTCCGCTTGTACTCGTCTACCAATTCTTTGTGTTGCCGGCGATCACCGGATTCGTTCTGCTTTGCGCCGTGCTCGCTTTTGTGCTGATTCCGGCCGGCATCATGATGGCGATTCCCGCCTATGCAGTGATCGGCCTGTCGCTCGCCTTGGGTTTCTGTGTCGAAATGAGCCTGCAGACGAGCTATACCGCTGATCTCGCGGTCATCGTGAATTCCAACAGCGCTTTTGTGCTCGGCGGTGTCGCGGGGCTGATTGTGACTCAGATGATGCGTGTGATCGGCACGCAGGCCAGCGCCAGGCGCCTGCTTCGGGCAACTCATCGCGACCTTGCCGACCTTGCCGCCGGGCGCACGCATCCGGACCGCGCCCAATGGACCAGCCGCATGATGGATCGCGTCTCACTGTTGCTGTATCGGCAACCGCGCTTCGAGCCGCGGCCGCGGCATGAATTCGCCGATGCGCTCGAAGATCTGCGGCTCGGCGTCAACATGATCGAAGCGCAATCAATCGCGCCCGCCATGTCGAAGCCGGCGCAAGATGCCTTGGCTTCCATGTTCGCGAGCCTGACCGAGCATTTCCGTGCTCTGGGGCGCGGCCGTGTGGTGCGGTTTGGCGACGATTTGTTGCAAAAGATCGACAGTGCGATCAGCGAAGTGACGGCCTGCACTGCAGCCACGCATGCTTGCGTCGCCTCAATTGTCGGCCTAAGGCAAACCCTCTACCCTGACGCGCCGTCGTATCGGCCGAAGCAAATAGAGCAGGCTGATGCAGCGCTATCCGGGCCGAACGAAGCCGCCAGCGTTACATGATGGGAGTGCGTCGTGATTGGCGAGTTCGATATCTATGGCGTGTACTTTCCAGCTTTCGCGGTCTTTGCCGCGATCGCTCTTTTGCTTCAGGTCGTGATCAAGCGGCTCTTGGATGCCTGCGGTTTCTATCGTTTGGTCTGGCATCGCGCGCTGTTCGATCTCGCGACCTACGTCATTCTGCTTGGCGTTGTCACTGCGGCGGGCATAAGCATCCTGCCGCTGGCATGAGATCGTAGACGTAAAATCTCGGGTGATGGAGCAATGAAAAACTTTTTCGCCTCTGCAGGTCGCGTGCTGCTGACGCTGGTTGTGGTGATGGTAGCGGTCGCCGTCGGCTGGCAGCTCTGGAGCTATTACATGCTCGAGCCATGGACGCGCGACGGCCGTGTGCGCGCCGACGTGGTCACGGTCGCCGCCGACGTTTCCGGCCTGATCAGCGATGTCTTTGTTCACGACAACGAGAAGGTGAGCAAAGGCCAGCAGTTGTTCCGCATCGATCAGCGGCGCTTTCAATATGCGCTCGATCAGGCGAAAGCCGATGTCGCGAGCCGACAGGCCACGCTCGACCAGGCCAAGCGCGATCTCGAGCGCAGCAAGAGTCTAAGCAGCGCCGCGGTTACCGTCCAGCAGGTCGAGCAGAGGCAGCAAGCGGTCGACGTCGATCAGGCTGAACTCGACGCGTCGAACGCGGCTCTTGAAGTCGCGCGGCTCAATCTCGAGCGCTCGACCGTCGTGGCGCCAGTCAACGGCATCGTCACCAATTTCGATCTTCTACCCGGGCGTTACGTCAATGCCGGCGCAGCCGTCTTTGCGCTGATCGATTCCGACACGTTCCGCATCGAGGGTTACTTCGAGGAAACCAAGCTGCGGCGAATCCGTATCGGCGAGGACGCGACTGTAAAACTGATCGGCGATCCGCGCGTGCTGTCGGGGCACGTCGAGAGCATCGCTTACGGCATCGAGGACCAGAACCGGAGCACCAGCAGCGAGCTGTTGGCTTCCGTCAATCCGACCTTCAGCTGGGTGCGCCTGGCGCAGCGCATCCCCGTGCGCATCAAGCTCGACAATGTGCCGCCGGATCTTCTTCTGGTCGCCGGGCGCACCGCCACCGTATCGATCGGGAAGATCAGTTGGTGGTGAGAGGATAACTCAGCGTTATGTTTGCCCATTCTGCTGTTGGGCAGGTCACCGACGTGACGCAGCGCAGCGCCCAGCCGACTCCGATTGTTGAGGATAAAGCGATGCTGCTGCGTCGTAGCTGAGGTCCGATTTGGGTCTTGGTCGTGTCAAAACGGCTTAGGGATGTCGGCCTCCGGCAGCCAGGATCCCGGGTGTGTTTCAGGCCGCGATCGCAGCGATCGAAGGCGCCGCCCCAACCCGCCGCTCTTGCTGCGGGAGCATCTCTTCGAATTGTAGGCTTCTCCGTACTTTTCCGGTGTTTTGTCGCGCCCGCTCGGCGATAGATTGAGCAGTCACGGTGGGCTCGATCAATTCACAAATAGGCCTGCTCGACCACCTCCTGAAATTCTAGCCCATGTTGGATCAAACCAAAGCGACAGTCGACCGTCGGCGCGGTCCGCGGCAGAGAGGCATCATTGGCACCTTGACCAGGGCAAAACCCGAATCCGGGATGGACGGACGCTGGACTCCCCGCATCATCGTCCTGAGCGGCCTTGTGCTGGCGATTTTGTGTGATGCCTTCGTGGCGCACATGCTCTCTGTGAACTATCGGGAGACCTATCGGGCGACCGAAGCCGCGAACGGCGATCTCGCCCGAGCCCTCGAAGAATACATGTTGCGCAACATGCAAGGCGTCGACCTTCTGCTGGGCACGACCATCGATGCTCTCGAGCAGAAACCGTCCCTGCTATCCGCCGGCAATCCGGCCTTGATCAATGAGTTGAAACGCAGGGTGGCGCCGTACCCCGCGGCAAAATCGATCGTGGTTCTCGATGCTGACGGAAACATGCTGGGCGACACCCTGGGCAACCAGCCTTCCGGCCGGCCAGCAAACTTCGCCGACCGGGCTTATTACAAGGTCCAGCGGGATGACCCCGGCCACGGTCTCTTCATCGACGTGCCGCTTATTTCACGCGTTCCTCCTAAAGGTCGCTTTATCGCAGTGAGCCGCGCCTTTCTGGCGGCCGACGGAAGTTTTGGCGGCGTCGTTTTCGTGGCTCTCGACTACCATATCCTCCAGCAGTTCTTTCTGTCACTTGACGTGGGGCAGCGCGGCACAGTGACGCTTTACCGCGACGACGGCAGGATTTTGCTGCGAGCGCCGAACGCGGACGAGTTTGCCGGTCGAGACGTCAGATCGACTCTGTTGTTCACGCGCTATCTCCCGCAAGCGCCGAGCGGAAGCTTCAAAGGGCGCGGAACCCTGGACGGGACGTCGCGGAGCATCAGCTATCGGCGGGTCGCCGGCATGCCACTGGTGGTGAGCGTGGGACGCGACCCGGTCGAGTTTCTGGCCGGCTGGAAGAACAATGCGCTGTACTACAGCCTGGTCGCCGCCGGGCTCAATCTGTTGATCGTCGGATTCGGCCTGGGTCTGGCGCGGCAATGGCGGCTGCGCGCGAAATCGGAACAAGCGCTGCGGGACAACCTCGAGCAGCATCAGCTGGTCACGGAAAACGTCCCTGCCCTGATCGTCCATGTCGGCGCCGATGGTCACATCCGCTACGCCAACCGTGTCGCACTCGAATGGTATGCCCAGCCGTCCGCCGACGCCATCCGCACCCGCAAGATCGAGGATTTCAGCGACCCCTTGCGACTTGGCGAGGGGCGGCTGAAGATCGAGGCGGCGCTGGCCGGCCGAACCACCCGCGGCGAGGAGAAGGCGGCGTTCCCCGACGGCTGTGAACGCTGGTGCGAGACCATCCGGGTGCCCGATTGCGGCCATGACGGCACGGTGCGCGGCTATTTCGTGCTGTCGGTCGACATCACTGAGCGCAAGCGCATCGAGGACGAACTGCGTCAGGCACAGAAGATCGAAGCCATCGGGCAGCTGGCCGGAGGGATCGCGCACGACTCCAACAACATGATGGCGGCGACGCTCGGCAATCTCGATCTGCTGCTCGACGCATTGCCGCCCGCCGATGTCTCCCGCCGCAGCCTGGCCGAACGGGCGATAGAGGCGGCGGAACGGGTCGCCGATCTTAACCGCCGCCTGCTCGCTTTCGCCCGCAAGCAGACGCTGCGGCCGCAGATCACCGACGTGAACCAGCTGGTCAGCGGGATGACGACAATCCTGCAGCGGACGCTCGGCGAAGCCATTGAGATCGAAGTTGCGCAGGACCCGATGCTGTGGCATTGCCTGATCGATCCGACGCAATTGCAGAACGCGCTGCTCAACCTGGCCATCAACGCGCGGGATGCGATGGCAGGCGGCGGGCGCTTGACGATCACGACCGCGAATGCCGTGCTCGACCAGCCACTCGATGACGGCGACGAACGCATCGCCCCCGGTGATTACGTGACGATCGCGGTGTCGGACATGGGCGCCGGCATGCCGCCCGAAATCGCGCGCCGCGCGTTCGAACCGTTCTTCACCACCAAGGAGGTCGGCAAGGGCAGCGGGCTCGGCCTCAGCATGGTCTATGGCTTCGCCAGGCAATCCGGAGGCACGGTGGTGATATCGAGCCGAGTGGCGCACGGTACGCGCGTCACGCTGTATCTACCGAGCGCGGGACCAGCGGCAACCGACCGGCCGCGGGCCGGGGCGGCTCGACTGCTGCGACGAGAGACTGGCGAACGGATTCTCGTGGTGGAGGACAATCCGCTGGTGGGCGCCATGGCAACCAGCATGCTGTCCTCGATGGGTTACAGCCCGGTTGTCGTCATCAATGCTTCCTCGGCGATCGCCGAATTGGAGCGGCCGGACCCGATCGCGCTGCTGCTGACCGATATTCTCCTGCCCGGCGGCATGACCGGCGTCGACTTGGCGCGTCAGGCGCGCCGCAGATGGCCCGACCTGCCCATTCTCTTTATGTCCGGCTTCGCGGATCCCTCGCTGGTGCCCGACGACTTCCGCGCCAATACAAAGCTTCTCACGAAGCCATTCCGTCTGGAGCAATTGTCCGAAGCGATCGTGTTCGCGTTGGCCGGCACAAAAGTGACTTGAGTTCGCAGCAATCATAGTTTGAGCTACCCGATGTTTCCGGTAAATCAGAAATTCTATCGGGACATCAGAGATTTGGGTGAGCCATTCAATTTGAGATAGCGTCTCCAGGAGTTCCCGGCGGGAAGCAGCAGCTCGTTGAGATGGACATCGGCTCCACGCAAACGCATAGGCGAGTCCGCCAGCGGCAGGAAACAGCGATCGAGGGCGGATGATAAGGGGCACTCATCCTCCACAGTGATACAAAGCCCGAGCTGCCGGAGGACTTGGTCGTCGAGAAGCGGATCTAGGATTGATCCGTTGTTCGCCCTCGGCATCGAGATAGCCCGCTTATTGACACCCTCGTCTTGGATGGTCGGAAGAATGTAGTGGTTCCTAACGGAGGGGAAGGAACATCCGTTAAAGGCATTCGATGCGTGACGGCCGTTATTGTCTCTTTCGGCACAATTGCTGCGCGAGCGGCCTTCGGCGCTGTGTAGGTGAGGGGCAGTTCGCAGAGCCGCGATGCGGAGCTGGTGCGCCTTCGCCCGCAAAGCCGGCACGGTGCGCTTCATCTGTGTGAGTGTGCCGAGCGCTTCGCGCTGAATCAGAACATGTGTGTGGCCGGCCGGGGGCGGTTGCATTCAGAGCGCAATCCCCAATTTTACCTCGCCGGACACTCCGCAACCTGCATCTTGCTCGATGCCGAAGAGTCATCCTGTTCGAAAATGAGACACACTCGCTCGCAGTTAACCATGTTATGTGATTGTCGCGGTTAACCTTGTTCTTTGGTTAATGATCAGTAATCTTCGCGGGGGGCAGAGTAGCGTCGCGGGAGTACTGTCATCATGAGATACGGCATATTTGTCCTTGCGCTTGGCCTTGTGTGGACATCGCAAGCTTCGGCGCAATCCGTTTACGTCGCGCCGGGAGGCGTCTACATCGCGTCTGCGAACGTTCATGTTGGGGCCGGAAGTTACCCACCTTACGGGGCGCCTGGCGCCGCGTACTACGGACCCTACGACACAGCACCCGCATATGCGCCGGGTTATGTGCCCCCGGGACCGATATATAGAGCACCCGCCTTCTATGAAGGCGAAGGCTATGGCTATGGCTGTGGATCAGTGTATTCGACGCGCCCAGCCTACATTGACCAGTCCTATATGCATGCGGAGGAACTTCCGCCGCGGCCGCCCGCCCCTGTGCCCTACAACAACCAGGCGCGTTGCGGCTTCAATCAATCCCATGGTCGGTTGGGATACTGTGACTGATATTTGCCGCGACAAAGGGCGGTTTAGCGGCGAGCCGTCCTTTGTCTTTCTTGGGACGATGCGTGTTCAGCAGTCTGCAACTGCCGTCCGCACTGCCATTCGCAAATCAGACGTTATGACACAAGCCAGTGGCCGAGACGTCGTCACGCCCACTCAAGCACGTCGCCTTCGGGTCACTCGCGTCATTTTTGCCCCGTACCCCGGATGTCTGCTGTGATAGCGGCGGAATAGCGGGACATTCCCCGACCGCGGCTTCGGGCCCTGTGTGAAAACGCGAGCCCGCTCGATCGCGATAGAACAAGTTAGTCGTTCAAGACCGTTCGAGGTGTCCGCATCGCAAGCCCATTCAATTTCGAAATCGAACTTAAGAATATCATTCTCGTCGCGCTTCAGGATTTTGATTTTCACACAGCCTGGGCCAGGAGCGGACTCATGCAAACGCAGCATGGGCAACGGCTCACGGCGAGGCCCGTGAGGTGAAGGTGGGCGGCTTCAATGCGCCGACGCAGGATGTGTCGGCAGCGCCCGGATCAGCAAGGAACGAGACGATTACCGCTTGGGCACAGGGAGACGCGGGGGCGACAACATGCCCGACTCCCGGGATGCTGATGATGGTTGCGTTCGACAGATTTGCTGCCGCGGCCTTCGCCCCGGCGAGTGAAGTCAACGTATCGAAGGAGCCCGAGATGAGAAGTGTTGGGATGCTGCTCGCGACAGGCTGGCGCATAGCCGTTGGGGCGGCGGGAACCTTCCAGACGTCGCGGCAGTCTTCGTTGGCATAGGCCCAGCTGCCGATGCCCTCACTTTGTACCGTGGCCGGATAGTCGGGAAACGCTTCCCGACCGGCGGCGGCGAGATCCTCCGGAGTCGCGAACGGGAAGTCTTCGCGACAGGTAACGCCATAGGACAATCCGTAGCCGATGGCAGGAACACCCGGACCGGGCGGCGGTGCCCGGTCTACCCGGTTCTTGGCGATCGCCTCGACGGCCTCGGGCCGGCCAGCGGCCAGCCCACCGATCAGATCCGGCGCGGCGAGAAGCAAGGGTACGGCATAGTTCTGGTTGCGCAGCCAATCGACCAGTGCTCCGCCGTCGAGAACAACCTTGAGGTCAGCGCCGGTAACGGCGTCGCGAACGGCTGTCGTCAGCGGCTCGGCCTCGAATTTGTTGACCAGTTCGGTGAAAGTTTTTTCGAGATGCGGATGCGCGGCGTTGCAGGCCGTTTCCGCCGCACAGGCCTGGAAGAGGTTGTCGAAGCCAGCGCGCGCGATCCACCAGTTTCCGGGGATGGTGTAGGTCGTCGGCAAGACCGAATCGAGGACGACGCTACGGATGCCTTCGGGGTGGTCGCGCATAATCGTCTGCGCCAGGTAGCTGCCATATGAAGTCCCGTAGACATTCCACGTGGTAAGGCCGAGCACCTTACGGAGGTCGGCGATATCAGCGGCATTCTCAGTCGAATTGTAGGCGCTAAGGTCGGCGCTGGTGGTGGCGAGTTCGCGGTAGCAGGCCTCCGTCGCTGCCAAATGGGCGCGCTTGGTCGTCTCGGAATAGAAGCGAAGGCCGAGAAGCTCTCTGGCGAAGTTGTCCTCGGCCGCGCAGGTCAATGCCGGCTCCGAGAACATAGTGCCGCGCTGACTCACGACCAGAAAGTCCCGGTCGCGGATGAAATCGGCGGCAATGTATGCGTTGACGTCCAGAGGGGCAATGTCGCCCGGCCCGCCGGCCAGATAGACAACCGGATCGGCTCGCTTCTCCGGCGAGTGGGCGGGATATTTTGCGACCATAAGCCTGATTGTGCGGCCATTCGATCGACTCCGATCCTCAAGCACCACGAGATAGCCGCAGCTCGCGTCGGCGAGCGTCTCGGCGCCCTGCAATGTAGGGCACGGCGCCGGCTCAAACCGCGGCACAGTTGCAGGTCCTTCGGCGGCCTGAGCGGCTCGCGCCATAACCGATGAAGCAACAAGAAGGGCGAGCAAAATAAAGTGCGGGTGGGTAACAGCCATGGTCGGAGCCTTCCTACCGGAGAAGGCGCCCACCAAACCGCCCCCCACGCAATTTACTCCGGGATTGGAGATAAAGTAATTGCCCATGTCCGCCTTCGGGTCAAAATGCGAAGAACTCAACGTGAGCAAATCCAATCCGCTATGCCCCATTAAGCTGACCTATCGCCGCTTCGCACGCATGATGGATCGTCGTGAATCCCAACTGATTTGCCCGGCCGCCGCACTTCGCGAATTCCTGTCAAGTCACGCGCGCTAAAATATTTCGGTTTTTTAGAAGGTAGAATCAAGCGTATAGTGCCGCCCGTCCCGCCCCGGCACGAGGGGCGTAATCGCGGTCGTCACGAACGTGGGGCGGGATGTGGTGGACGTGAGGCGTGTCGACCGACGAGCGGCACGCGCGCGGACGGCGAAGTCGTGTGGTCCTGGCGCGCCAATGCAGGCGCCAAGCTTTGTGCAGGATGATGCGCAAGGCGACGGTGGCAAACGCTGGTTCACCGAGGAGAGCACGTATAAGCCGTAAAACCACTGCGCAGGGAAGGCCGGTGTGACTACCGCCTGTACCTGTGGTTCACGCGCTCGCGCAATTCTCTTTTGCGCGGGAGCCCCGGGTGCAGCGGCCACCCGGTCTTTCCTGCGCCCTCGGCTCTTTCGAGGGTGGTCGACTAGCCAAAGCTCGGGCGAAACCAGTCGCGAGAATGCGGACTCATGTCTCTCACGAAGAGTTAGACCTTGAGCTCGCTTCCCGTCACGCGTCGATACGCATCGAGATAGCGCTTGCTGGTGGCATCGACCACGCTCGCCGGCAGCGGCGGGGGCGGGGCGTCGCCGTTCCAGCGGCCGGCGCGGCGCTCGGCGTCGAGATAGTCGCGCAAGGGCTGCTTATCAAAACTCGCCTGCGGCCGGCCGGGCTTGTAATCGTCGACTGCCCAGAAGCGCGACGAATCCGGCGTCATCACCTCGTCGATCAGGATGATGCGGCCATGCTGATACTTGCCGAACTCGAACTTGGTGTCGGCGATGATGATGCCCTGCTTGCGGGCGAGCGCCTCGCCGAGCGCGTAGATCGCCCGCGTCATGCTCTCGAGCGTAGTGGCCGTCTCGCCGCCGATCACCTCGCGCACCCGCGCGATGGTGATGTTCTCGTCATGCCCCGCCTCGGCCTTGGTCGCCGGGCTGAAGATCGCGGGCTCGAGCTTTGCGCTCTCGACAAGGCCCGCCGGCAGCTTCTCGCCGGCGAGCGTGCCCTGCGCGGCATATTCCTTCCAGGCCGAGCCCGAGAGATAGCCGCGGATCACGCATTCGATCGGAAACACGGTTGTACGCTTGCACAGCATGGCGCGGCCGAGAATGTCGGTGCGATGGTCCTTCAGCGCGGGCACCTGGCGGATGATCTCGTCGGTGTCAGCGCTAATCATGTGATGCGGCACCACGCCTTCGAGCGCGTTGAACCAGAAGGCGCTGATTTGGGTCAGCACCGCGCCCTTCATCGGAATGGTCTCGGCCATCACCACGTCGAAGGCCGAGATGCGGTCCGTGGTGAGGAGGAGCACGCGGTCGTCGCCGACCGTATAGATGTCGCGGACCTTGCCCCGGCCGATTCTGGGCAACGGCAGGTCGCTGGAGAGCATGGTGGTCATGGAGAATCTTCCGAAAAAGCTCTCTCGCAGACGACCTGCGAGAGAGGTTGCCGAGATAGACTATTCCGGCAGCGGAATGAACTCGTGTTCGTGCGGAACGGGCGCGAATCTGCCGGTTTTCCAGTCCTGCTTGGCCTGCTCGATCCGCTCCTTGCTGGAGGAGACGAAATTCCACCAGATGTGGCGCGGGCCCTCCAGCGCGTCGCCGCCGAGGAACATCATGCGCGACGGCGTGATGGTCTTCACGGTGATGGCATCGCCCGGCCGGAAGATCAGGAGCCGCGGACCTTCGTAGCGCTCGCGGGCGATCTCGACCTCGCCGTCGACGAGATAGATCGCCCGCTCCTCATGATCTGGATCGAGCGGCACGGTGACGCCGGCCTGCGCGGTCACCTCGGTGTAGAACCAGGGGGACACCATCGCAACCGGCGAGGTGATACCGAAAGAGCTGCCCGCGATGACGCGCGCAGTGAAGCCGCGTTCGCTGATCATCGGCAGGTCGCCGGCCGCATAATGCTGGAAGCTCGGCGGGACCTCCTCCTTGCCCGCTGGCAGCGCGATCCAGCTCTGCAGGCCCAGCATCTTCTGCCCGGCCTTCCGCTCGACGTCCGGCGTGCGCTCGGAATGTGCGATGCCGCGGCCCGCGGTCATCAGGTTCATGGCGCCGGGCTCGATCTCCTGGATGTTGCCCTCGCTGTCGCGGTGCATGATCTTGCCGTCGAACAGATAGGTGACGGTCGCAAGCCCGATATGCGGATGCGGCCGCACATCCATGCCGGCACCCGAGACGAATTGCACAGGCCCGAAATGGTCGAAAAAGATGAAGGGGCCCACCATCTGGCGCTTGCCATGCGGCAGCGCGCGGCGGACCTCAAATCCGTCGCCGAGATCGCGGGTGCGCGGCACGATGACGAGTTCGAGCGCATCGCAGGACATGGGATCGCCGAGCACGGGATCGTTGGAAGGCATCCAGCTCATGAGAGCCTCCTTTGTTGTTGCTTGCGCCGAGCATAGCAGGATCGGCTCCCCGTCGTCCAAAAAGAACCAGCGGAGTGAGCGCGAGACCGTTTACGAGGCGTTCCCTGAGCAGGGCCGATGGCTTACGATGGATCTCGGCAGTTCGGCAAAAGGCCAAAATCTATGATACCTCCTGTCAAGCCAGGCGCGGTCATCGGCAAATTTCACGGTCCCATCATCGAGACCGAGCGGCTCATCCTGCGGCCCTGGCGCTCGTCCGACATCGCGTCGAACACGCGGATGCTGTCGGATCCCGGCACGGCACGCTTCATTACCCCCGACCGCAAGGCGGTGACCGAGGAGCTGACCGGCTGGCGCAATGCGGCGATCATTTCCGGCCATTGGGCGCTCTATGGTTTCGGCATGTTTGCGGTCGAGGAGAAATCCTCAGGTCAATATGCGGGCCGCGTCGGTCCGTGGTTTCCGCCGACCTGGCCCGGCTTCGAGGTCGGCTGGGGCATTACCAGGGAGTTGCGCGGCCGTGGCTATGCGGTCGAAGCCGCGCGTGCGGCGATCGACTGGGTGTTTGCGACCTTCGAGATCGAAGAAGTCATCCATTGCATCAGTCCGGAGAATTTGGCCTCACAGGCCGTCGCGCGCCGTCTCGGCGCCAGGATCGAAGGCGAGACGCAGATGTCGGGAGATACCGTCGACATCTGGGTGACGGCGCGCAATGCATGGCTCCGGCAAAATTGAAGCGCCGGCTGATGATCGGTACAATGATTGTCGGTTTGACCTGAAGAGATCCGATGTCGCTTGCCACCATCGATATTGCGCTGCGCAGTGGCACCATCGCGCTGCTGCTAGTGCTCGCGGCGTCGTTGTTCCGCGACTTCGGCCGGCGCGTCGCCGGCCGGCTTGCGGTTGCCTTCGCGCTCGGCGCGGCCGCGCATGCCGGTACCCTCAGCATCGGCGCGCCGTCTTCGATTCCGATCTGGCACGCAGCGCTGATTGCGCTCTCGACCGGCGATGTCGTGGTGTTCTGGTTGTTTTGCCGGGCGCTGTTCGACGATGCCTTCGTGCTCAGGCCCTGGCACGCGCTGGTCTGGGGCGCTGTCGCGGCTTTCAGCTTCGTCAATTGCCTGGTGATCGTTCCCGGCGGGCACGCGCGCGCCGCCGTTGTCGCGATCAACCTCCTCACGCTCGGCTTCATTGGTCTGGCGCTGGGCCAGACCGTCAGCTCCTGGTCGGCCGATCTGGTCGAGGGGCGCCGGCGCTTGAGGGTGTTTATCGTGGTGGTCGCGGCGCTCTATGGCGGATTGAACGACGCGCTGCAAATATTCACCTTCGGAACCGACGCCGCCGATATCGCCAACACCGTGAATGCGGCGCTGCTTGCCGGAATCGTGGGTTGGATATCGATTGCGATGATGCAGGTGACGGCCGGCGATCTGTTCGCCGAGTCCGAGATGGCGCCTGTCGCGAGCGTGCCGGTCGCGTCTATCACCCAAGACACCATTGCCGCTGACCAGAAGCTAGTCGATGCCTTGATGCGGCTGATGGCGGACGAGCGGGTCTACCGGCACGACAATCTCACCATCGGCACGCTGGCCACCAAACTGAGGATCCCGGAATACCGGTTGCGGCGCCTGATCAACCAGAAACTTGGTTACCGCAACTTCAATGCCTTCCTGAACAACCACCGGATCGAGGAGGCCAAGGCGGCCCTCGCCGACCCCGCGCAGGCCGAGGTTCCCGTGATCACCATCGCGATAGATGCCGGCTTCCAGTCGCTCGGGCCCTTCAACCGCGCTTTCAAGGCCATGACGGGGGTGACGCCGAGCGAATATCGCAGGCTCAAGGCGTCCGCAGCCTGAACGGCAAACCATTGTGAAGACGAGATTATTTCAGAATCGGCGAGGCGAGATGGCTTTCGGCGAGAGCGATTTTCGAAATCGGCGAGCGGAATTCGCCTGTCCGCGCCTAATGCGCAGCACGCGACAATGCGCATGCCGGAGACAGCCATGACCAAGCGACGTCTGTTCCTCGCTCTCGCAACCACCACCGTGGCAGGCGCCTTGGTGTTCACTGCAGCGCGGGCGCGCGACGTGCCAAAGGTGGTCACCGGCTTTGTCGCCAATATTCTCTGCAGCGAAACCTTCGTCTCGGGGCTCGATCCGGAAAGGACGTTTGCTGAGACCACTGACGCCATGCCTGGAGCCGGCCTGCTCACCTGGGCTATGGACTTCCGTATCGATCGGGCGCGCAAGGACGTCACGGTGACGCTGTTCGGTCTTGGCCGCAGCCACGCCGTCTACCGCTACGGGGCGGGTTGCTATCTCGACCATGGCGCCGCGGCGGCCGAGATCGTGGTGCCTCCCGTCGATCACGAGCCCCCGCTGTTGCCGGATATTGCGGGACCTGCGCCGGTTCCGGCCAATCCGCAACTGGCTGCGGCGCTGGACCGCGCTTTCGCCGAGCCCGAGCGGCCACCGTTCCGCCACACCCGGGCGATCGTCGTGATGAAGGACGGCCGCATCATCGGCGAGCGCTACGCGGACGGCATCGGCATCGACACGCCGCTGCTTGGCTTTTCCGCGACCAAGTCGGTAACGTCGGCCTTGGTGGGCATCCTCGTCCGTCAAGACAAGCTTGCGCTCGACAAGCCGGCGCCGGTCGCCGCATGGCACGATCCGCACGATCCGCGCCACGCCATCACCATCGATGAGTTGTTGCGTCACACCGCGGGGCTTGGACTTGGCTCCTCGCTGCAGGCCTCGCTTGGCGCCGCCTTCGAGCCGGTCAACCGCATGAAGTTCGTTGAGCCAGACATGGCAAGCTATGCCGAGAGCATTGCGCTCGCGACCCCGCCCGGCACCGCCTGGAGCTATCATGACGGCAATTATCTGATTCTCTCGCAGATCATCCGCAATGCGGTGGGCGGCCGGCCATCGGATTACCTGCGCTTCGCCCGCGACGAATTGTTCGCGCCGCTCGGCATGCGCCATGTCACCATCGAGTTCGATGCCAGCGGTACACCGGAAGGATCGAGCCAGATGATGGCCTCCGCTCGCGACTGGGCGCGGTTCGGCCAGCTCTATCTCGATGACGGCGTCGTGGGAGGAAGGCGCATCCTGCCCGAGGGCTGGGTGAAATATTCGGCGGCGCCGACGCCAGGCGGATTCGTCGGCTATGGCGCGGGCTTCTGGACCAATCTCGGCGACAGCCGCGGCGCAAACTACCGGTCAGCCGAGGGCTGGCCGCGCGATGCTTTTCTCGCCAAGGGATCGATCGGCCAATATGTCATCATCATCCCCTCACAGCGCCTGGTTATTGCCCGCTTTGGCCGGACGGTGAACTTTCCGCTCGATGCCGATGGCGTCTCGCAGCTGGTGCGCGACGTGGTGGCTGCGACTGCGGGCAAGGAGAAGCTAGCCAACACCAATTGAAAAGTGCTTGCGCGAGGGAGCGACGCTGCGCATGCCCCCTCTCCCCGCAGGCGGGGCGAGGCGATCCCGACTCGCTCTGCGATCGGCGCAAATAGTGACTTACTGCCGTCCCAACTGGGTCGCCTGCGCCACGCGATCGAATCGCTCCAGTGAGAGGATCGCGTTCGCCAGCTGCTCGGCGCGGTTGCTCAGCACGGGGCGGGCCAGCGTCAGGAACTTCTGCTGCATCGCTGCCGCGTCCGGGAAGGAGTTCGGCTCGCCGGATGGGTCGGCGTGGAGCCGCTCATGCACGCCGTTTTCGGTGGTGATGGAGACGCGCGCGCCGAAGGGATGCTTGCGGCCGATCTCGAGCCGGTCGTCCTGCACGACGTCGAACCTGTCGGCGAGCGCGTCGATCGCGACATCACCAAGCCGGTCGTAATCGTCCCAGCCGAAGCGACCCTGGTCGAGCGCAATCGCGCCGGTGAAGAACATCGAGAATTGGCCGCCGACGATCGAACGCGGATGCCGCTTGGTCGCGGCATCGCCGGTGAGCGTAATGCCGTTGCGGTGCAGCCCGATCTCGATACGCTTGATCTGGTCCGGCGTCAGATTGTGCTCGCGCCGCATGTCGATGATGGCGTCGATCGCAGCATGGGTGTAGCGGCAGCTGGGATAGGGCTTCACGCCGATCTTCATGGTCTCGTAGGTCGAGCCCAAACCCGCAGTTGCCTTGTCTGGATGGGCATTATCGCTGTAGCCGACCAGGAGCCCGTGCTTGCCCTCGACCGACTCGATCGAGCCAACAAAATCGTTGCGCGCGAGCGTCGCGGCGATCACGCCGTTCATCGCGGCAGCGCCGACCTGGTAGCGCTTGTTCCAGGCGCCGTTGACAA
>Ga0307474_10000140_pt1 | contig 52888 bp, 40 predicted proteins | sample atmos_gasesECM1C_2_FD_203312 | JGI IMG/M metagenome (GOLD analysis project Ga0307474, IMG submission 203312) | Hardwood forest soil microbial communities from Morgan-Monroe State Forest, Indiana, United States - atmos_gasesECM1C_05 | ecosystem: Environmental > Terrestrial > Soil > Temperate... | reverse complement strand
ACGGCTCTCGACGCCGGTACCGTCGTAAACCCTGAAATGGTGAAACAACAGTTCGAGGGCGCGGCCGTGATGGGAACGGGCTTGGCTCTGTACGGCGAAATCACCGCGACTAACGGCGTGATTGACCAATCTAATTTCGATACTTTCCAGGTAGCGCGGATGAACAATATGCCGCGGCAAACAAACGTCTACATCGTGCCGAGCGAAGCGCCACCGGCGGGAATTGGTGAACCAGGGCTGCCGCCGTTTGCACCTGCGCTCTGCAATGCGATTTTTTCGGCGACCGGAAAACGCATCCGGGAATTGCCCCTTTCGAAAGCGGGCCTGGCCTAGCGCTTCGCTCGAATTGTCAGCCTAGTTCGGATCAATCGAACTAGCCCGCGCGCGCGGCCTCAATAAGAGTTTCTACTGCGTAACAGAAACCTGCTTACCGGTGTAGTGCACGAGTTTGTCCGGTTTGCCCTCGGGCATGATACCGGTTCCGTGGTTCTCGCCGGCGAAAACAACTTGAAATGTCCGTTCGATCAGCATTCCCGGAAATTGTCCTTTGCGGTCGGCGATCGTCAAAGTCTGCTTCGCTTCGTCCCAGTGGAACGGTATCGTGGCATACACGCCTTTTTCGTAGTTGTAGCCATCGTTTTCGTCTTCGTAGAGTGTGAAATCGCCATCCGCTCCGCGATAGACGCGCAATTCGATTGGATCTTCGGCCTTCTCGGTGGACCATTCCTTTTCCGGACCCATCGGCACAATTGATCCGGCGCGTACAAAAAGCGGAAGCTTCTCAATCGGCGCGGCGGCATCAACCACGTGCGGGCCTTCCACGGAACTCCCGGTCCAGAAATCGTACCACTTGGCCTTCGGTAGATAGACGCTTCTCGCGCCGGCCCCCGGATCTGTGACGGGATTTACCAGGAAGGCCGGACCAAACATGAACTGGTCCCCAACGCTGGCGGCTCGCCGATCGGTGCGGAAATCCATCACCAGTCCGCGCATGGGCGTGTAACCCTGGTTCGTAGTCATCCAAGCAAGGGAATAGATGTAAGGCAGCAACCGGTAGCGAAGCGTGTCATAGCCCAGCAGGATTTTCTGCGCGTCGGCCCCATAAGACCACAATTCATTCTGATTCGTGGAACGCGTTCCATGCACTCGCAACAGCGGATTGAACGTGCCGAATTGAAACCAGCGAATAAACAGTTCGCGGTATTCCGGGTCGTCGGGATTCCCGGAGACGAATCCGCCGATATCCGTCGTCCAGTAGGGGAGTCCGGAGATCGAATAATTCAGCCCCGCGGGAATTTGTTTTTTGAAAAACACCCAGTCCGAATTCACGTCTCCCGACCAGACCGCGGCGGCGTTGCGCTGGGCGCCTGCAAAGGCGGAACGCGACAGAATGAAAACGCGTTTTTTGTCAGAAGCGCTTCTTTGGCCTTGATAAACCGCGCTGGTGGTCATCAATGGAAACATGTTGGCGTATCTGGCTCCGTTTCCGAGGAACGTCTTGCTGGTCACCAAGATGTTGGTTTCACGATCCTCGGTTTCTGGCTCGGTCGTATCGAGCCACCAGGCGTCCACGCCAATCTTAAAGAGCGCCTGGTCCAGCAAGTTCCAGTAATACTTTCGCGCTTCGGGATTGAACGCATCGTACAAACCCATTTGCGCCGGATGAAAAGCGCCGACCTTGGTCTTGTCGATGAAGAAACCACGCTTGTCCATATCTTCATAGGTTTTCGTGCCAGGACGAAAATAAGGCCAGAAGGAAATCATCAAATGGAATTTGTTTTTATGGAGGTCTTCCACCATCTCGGGAGGGTTGGGATAGCGCGCTTTGTCGAATACCGGCTCGCCCATGGTGTACCACCAGAACCAGTCTTGCACGGTGTTGTCGGCGGGAATGTGCAACTGCCGGTATTTATGGGCGACGCCGAGCAACTCTTCCTGAGTGTTGTATTTATTCTTGCACTGCCAGAAACCATATGCCCATTTGCCGAACAGCGGCGGCGAGCCGGTGAGCTCTCGATATCCACCAATCACCTTGTCGAATTCTGGGCCGTAAAGAAAGTAGTAGTCCAGCACGTCGGCTACTTCCGAGCTCAGGTAAAGAGCGTTCAGAAAACGGTTGTTGAAGCGGCTGCGCGAAGAGTTATTCCAAAAGATTCCATAGCCGTTGCTTGAGAGAACGAAAGGGATGCTAATGTTGGTGTTGTCCTGGGAAATGTCCACGGCTTCGCCGCGATAGTTCCAAACACCGGCTTGATGCTGTCCCAGCCCGTAAAATGACTCATAGGAACCCCAAAGCTTCGAATAAAGTTCAGCATGATAGGTCTGCTCGCCATTAACGATAGTCGGCGTCATGCTGACTTCGTCCTGCTCGAAAAGGTTCTTCCCGGCGGAATCCTCGAAGGTGACGCTGCTGTCCTTGCGGGCAATGACGGCTTTCAGTTGCACGGTATTCAGCACGATGGCGTTAGCCGTGGACTGCATTTCCCACTTCGTTGCCGGCCAATTGTCCTTGATCACGAGAAATTCCTGGAGGGATGGAAACGATCCCGTGGGCGAGTAGCGCACTCGAATAATCGAATCCGAGCACACTTGCAGTTTTAGCGTTCCGCTTTGCAGCGTCAGCTGCACTCCATCAGATTCTCTCTGCACGGAGAGAACAGGATTCAGGGGAAGCCACTGCGCCCGTGCGACGCCGGGAATGAGCAGCCACAAAGCAAGAAGCTGCAAAACAAGATTTAGACGTTGTCTCATCAATTTGAACTCCGATGTGTTTTTGCCGTTTCGAACATGAGCCTGTCTGCATCCGCCCATCCTTAGGACTTCGAGTTGTGGACTATGGCGCGATCCACGAACATTTACCGCGGATCGCGAAACCGGACGAAAGGCTGATGGGATGGACCAAAGCTCGGGAGTTGGAAAAGTGGCAAGGAGAGAAGGACAGAGGTTCGATTGTGCACCCTGGTGCACTAGGCCATCGAGTCAGGGGTCTATTGCCTGGAAATAATCTGTGCGGGTTTTCTGGCGGGGGCAAACCTGAGCGAGACTCTTCCGTAGGTCCGTAGGCTTGATTATGCAAAGTTCAAAAAAGACAATGTCTATGCCTCAGCGGCGCTCTAGGCTCAAACTGGATCCAGAAGAGTATGCAATGGTAACGCTCAGCGCGACTCCGTTATTCGGACGGGAATTTCCCCCGTGGAATTTCAAGCCGGAAACTCGCTGGTTGGAAGTAGCACGTCAACGTGGGATCAATAGAGTCAAGAGGTCCAGTTTTCGAAGACGATTAGAGCCAACAGACTAGAATGGTAATCATTCTTGTCACGGTTCCCGTAGAGGCTCAAAGTTCGACATCGCAGTCTTTTTACCAGCGTGCCATGGATTACGAACCCCTTGCGCTGCTAACTGCCCTCTCTTGCCAACACAGTTCTAACGGTCTTCACCAGGATGATGATGTCCAGCCAGATGGTCCAGTTTCGTACGTACCAAACTTCGAGTCGAACCCGATCCTCAAGCGTGACGTGGTTCTTGCCGTTCACCTGCCAAAAGCCGGTTATGCCGGGCCGTGCAGCGACAATTGTGGGAAGATCGTCGCCAATGCGTCCCTTCTCCCGGAGCAGGTAAGGCCGCGGGCCTACCAGACTCATATCGCCCTTGAGCACATTGAAGATCTGTGGGATTTCATCCAGGCTCCAGCGCCGGAGGAACGAGCCCGCGCGTGTCAGTCGAGGGTCATGCGTTTTGAGTTTGGCATACCTGTCCCACTCGGCTGCCAACTGTGGATTAGCTTTGAGATAGGTTGCGAGTTGCTCGTCTCCGTCAACTTGCATGCTGCGGAACTTCAGGCAGTTAAACGTGCGTCCGTGATAGCCCAGGCGCTCCTGCACATGAAGTACGGGCCCTTTAGAATTCATTTTGATCAACAGCGCGATAGCCCCCATCAACGGCACGCAAAAAACGGCGAAGATACTCCCAATCAGCAGGTCGAAAGTTCGCTTCATCCAACTGTTCCAGGGTTTGGCCAGATTGTTTGAAACTTTTAGCATCAAAACTTGCTGCCGGAGGAAACCATCAACGTGCAAGTTCATCATAGGTAGTCCCCACATTTTCGGAACTACGTGGATGCTTTCACACAGTGGCTGCAAGCTATGCAAAAGCGTAACGATCTGGATTTCACCAAGACCGGGCATCGCAAGGAGGACATCCCTGGCTCTGCCTTCTCGCAAAAGGGTTGGAGCCATAGCCAGAGGGCCGAGTACTTGCACGGGGTGCCCGAAACTACTCCCGAGGCATTGGTTCTGTTTGTTCGGGTTATCATCTAGCAATCCGACAACCTGATACCCCAAGACGGGATCTTCGTTGATACCTCGCAGAACCAGCTCTGCAGTTTTGGCCGCGCCTAGGATCAGAATGGGCTTCCGCCATAAATTCAGTCGACCCAAGAGATACTTCGTCCAATAGCGCGCGACCGGCATCAATACCAACAAAATGATTCCTGTGAGAAGGATCGTGATGCGAGACACGTCGATGCTCAGCTTTACGAGCGCTACTGCCGCCAAGACCGCTAGCGTGCCGAGGCTGGATGCCTTTGTAAGGCTGCCCACTTCGTTCCAAAGGCTGCGGCGTTGCGTGTACAATCCTTCGACTGGGTAAAATACCAGGAACAGCAGCCAAATCCAGCCGAGGGAAACGTAGTGTGAGAACGAGAAAGCCTCGTGTGGAGTTTGGGTGCTCAAGTGAGGCAACCAGGCCACTCTGAAGAGAATGGCAAGTTCCAAGGCCAGCGCTATCATGGAAATATCGGCTAAAAAGAGTAAAAACAAACAAGCGAGGCGTCGAACAGCGAGAACCCTATGGCCTCTCTTGACGGTGGAGCTCTCGACTTGGGAAAATGTTTCTCGTGCCGGCTTTGCTGCGGTACTTGGCGTCGCCATGATCACCCGCTTTTTAAGATGGGGAAATTTCTACTGCAATCGGCGCAAGAACTCTCTGAAGACCAAGTAGGTGAAAACCACACCATCTTGGCAGTAGCGCCACCACATGCGGCGTGGTTCTTGAAGGACCCGCCAGAACCACTCCAGCCCATTGCGCTGCATCCATTCAGGGGCCCGCTTTGTTCTCCCTGCGAGGACGTCGAACGAGCCCCCCACGGCCATCGCAAACGGCACGTGCAAGTGGTGCAGGTGTTGATGTATGAAGAATTCCTTCTGAGGCGAACCTAGAGCTACGAAAAGGATGTCCGCTCTGGCTTGTCTTATTGTTTCTACAACCTCGGGCTCTTCATCCGGCTTCCAGTATCCGTCCCGATAACCTGCGACTTGCAGTCTTGAGTGATGACTCTGACAGCGTTCCACTACTGCAGAAACGATCGCGTGGCGTGCTCCCAGGAAATAAACTCGGTAATTCTTGTTGGCAGCCAGCGTGAGCAACTGCATCATAAGGTCGATGCCGGTGATGCGCGATTTCAAAGGTTTCCCCATCAGTTGCGAGAGCCAGATTAGAGGCTGGCCGTCTGCGCACGAAAGATGGCATTGCTGAACAACCTCATGGAGCTTCGGATCCCGGTAAGCTTGAACGACTTTGTGAACGTTGATTGCGATGTGCTGGTGTGGCGTACGCTCATATATGAAACCCTCAATTCGCTCTAGGACTTCCTTCAAAGAAAGATTGTCGATTGGGCAGTCAAACATCGTGAACCGCCCGTCCAGAGAAGCCCCAGGAGCCTGCGCAGGCGCTACACTTCTCAAAAGACGCCGCTCAGCATCGGTCCGCATGTTCAGCACAAAGCACGCAACTCCGGTATCCCTAGGAATGTTGTAATCGCTTCCTGGGAGAGGATCCGAGCAGATAGTACAACTGTATAAACTCTGTGACCAAGCGGCCGCAAAAGACATTGCGAAGCGGCTTCCGCTGACTGCGGCGCGAGCTCCATATTATCGTCTTGTCTCGGAAGAGTGCCAATCGGTGACTTGGGCAATGCATCCGTCACGGTGCCGAATGAGCAACGCGTGCGCGTTCTGCGGGAAGGGAGACAGTCCTGCCCTGGGTAAGGAGATCTTGGACTCTTTGTGTGGCTCCGGTGATTTCGACCAACTGTTCAAAAGCGATCGGAGAAGGCTGGCCGGTACGCATGGCCTCGCTGGTCAGTTCTAATTCCCGTCCGTGCCCTTTATCCTTACGGGTCTTTAGCACCCGCGTTTTGTGGTTACGCGTCAGCGATACACTGCGGAAATCGTCCAGACGAGCTACGCTTCCCTCGCAGAACACCTCGAAATACTCCTTGGGCACCGCGCTATCACCATTTGCCAGATAGAGAAGATTGGCGATCGAGCCATCAGCAAACGAAAGTGTGACAACTACGTTATCCCGGGAATAACGAGCGCCATCCGGCAAACCAACGGCGGAGACGGATTGGATCGGGTTATCGATGATAAAGCGCGCCCAATCTACGAAGTGGCACAACTCTCCGATTATCCTTCCCCCGTCTGCGTGGACCCAATGATCTTTGGGCTGATATCCGGCGTTCACGCGAATGTGCACGACCATCGGCTCCTTCCGCGAGTTGAAAAATTCTTTGACGGCCTCGGTTGCCGGCGCGAAGCGTCGATTAAAGCCGACCATCAAACAAGGCAGCGGACGGCCGGTCTGTTCCAGGTTGTGGTAAGCGGTTTCGATCGCCTGCAACTCCTCCCGGTTAACAGCAAGCGGCTTTTCGACGAACACATGCTTGTGGTGCGCGAGCGCTTCCAGAATGTAACGCGCGTGGCTATCGTGCCTTGAAAGGATGAAAACCGCGTCCACGTCGGGATCGCTAAGCAGTTGCGCGGGCGTTACTGCCCGAGTGAATCCAAATGCCTTCCGTGCGGACTCTGCTGCCAGACCGGTAGCACTCGCCACGGAGTACAGCATCGCGTTCCGATTTGCTCGCAGGGCAGGGAAGATCGTGCCTCTAGCAAAGTTGCCGACTCCAATGGCCCCGACGCGGAGAATCTCTCGCGCTTGGCCGTTGTTTCTAACTATGGCCTTTGCCGGTTCCGGACCACGTGCTTCTACTAGCTCCCCATATTCAATGATGGCCGTGTACGCGCCGTTTACCCGGATATCCTCGTACCCCTTTGCTCCTTGCTCAACCGGATACCGTCGCTCCAGCAAGGGCCCCAGGTTTAACGCTCCCTGCGCCAGCAGATCGAGGAACGCTTCCATGTTCCGGCGTTCCGTCCAGCGCACAAAGCCGATGGGATAATCGTGGCCCCCTTCTTCGTATTCTGGATCATAACGGCCGGGCCCATACGAACGGGACATCACAAGGGAGAGCTCTTTGCCGTACATCGACGCTCGCGATACGCCCATACCAACGTCGCCTACGATGACCACCCGACCCCTGTCGCGAAGCAGGCGGGCTCCTAGTTCCACTGGTTCAGCCGACGGCGTTGCCGCAGTGATGATGGCGGCGTCTGCTCCTGCACACGAAAACTCGCGGACCGCGGCTGGCAGATGCGGGTCGTCCGCAACCATCCCGAGATGTGCACCCAACTCAGCCGCTTTTTGAGCGCGCGCCGGATTCCGGTCGATGGCGATGACGCGGCATCCGGCAGCCCGTGCGAGCTGGATCGTGAGTACCCCCACCAAACCCGCTCCGATCACTACGACGGTTTCACCAAAAGAAACCTGTGCTTGCCGGAGCCCATTCATGGCAATGGCGCCAATCGTGGTCAGCGAGGCTGCGTCCAACGGCACAGACTCAGGTACCTTTACTGCCAAATTGCGAGGGATAAAATTGACCTGGCAGTGGTTGGCGTAACCTGCACCGGCACAGGCTACCCGGTCACCTGGTCTGAAATCCACTACATCCTCCCCGACTTCCAAAACCAAGCCCGCCGCGCTGTAGCCCATGCTCGAAAAGGTTTCCAATCGGGTCTGGACCTTGTCGTAGGCGGCGCGGATACCATTCTGCGCTGCGTAATCGATAACCTGTCGGACCAAGTCGGGCCGGGCGAGGGCCTTCTGGAGCAGCGATTTCTTCCCCATTTCCACTTTCACTCGCTCTGTGCCTGCACTGATCGCGGAGTAACAAGTGCGGACCAGGATCCCTCCGCGGCGAAGTTCTGGCGGCGGAGTATTCTGAGTCAGGATTTGTCCCGTCTTTGTATCCTCAACAATGGCCTGCATGTGTCTATTCCCTTCCCGTTTCAACAATGCGGGTTGCAGCGGAGCCAGATGCCGCTACGGCGCTCGCGACCTCTAACTCCTCCGCTCTCTGTTCGGAGAAGTCTGGTGTTGTCCGGTAGGGCCTGCCGGAGAGCAGATCACGAATCAATTGGCCCACCTGCCTCGTTTGGGTGTCCCAGGTGCACTGTTTTACCGCCCCTTGCCGAAGCTGTCTCTGAGCCGGGGTGTCGTTTTTCAATGCGTCCTCGACCGCGGCAATGAACTCCTCAGGGGTTCGATATAAACGTACACCAGGCGTTTTGTTGTATTCATAGATTGGCGAAATTACTACAGGCTTCCCTGTGGCCAGGTATTCCCGCACTTTGATCGCACTGCCGTATTCGATGAAAGCATTACCTTGGCGCCAGGGAAGCACGCAAACGTCGAACTTCTTGACGTACTTTGGAACCTCTTCATACGGCTTGGAACCCACGAAGTGCACATTCGGAGCCGCAATCTGGACCAGGTTCGATTTCAATCCGACCATCACCCAGTGCCAATCGGGTCGCCGCCGCGCGACTTCCTCGATCAGAGGCACGTCCATCACGTAATCCATGGTGCCGAGATAACCCAGGATGGGCCCGGGAATATTCTCCAACTCGGGAGCGCTTTCCTGTGACTCGGCGGCGAAGTGCTCGTAGTCCACGCCCTGTTCCAGAAAAAAACGTTTGTGCACATGTCCTTCTTCGTAGAGTCTTCGCCCCGAGTACATCACCACGGACGCCATCTCTTTGAGGCGGCGATCAAACTCCCGGATCACTTCACGCCCCAAATCGCTATCTTCATTGGCGTCGTACTTATCAGAGACCTGGTAGATCACCAGCTTCGAGGAAATCCGCTTGGCCACCTCCGCGGCGGTGGGTATGGCGACCCACAAGATGGGATCTCGAATGCCGCAAATCAGCATGGCGACCCGGATTTGCAAAGCCAGAAGCCAGCCACTCATGGCCCTGATACGCGGTGACCCATAGAACGGAAGATTCATGGGTGTCATCACGTAGAGCCCGTCAGAAACTTTCCGGAGCCAGCGCAGGCTGCTCTTCAGCTTCCGGCGGATTTTGAGAAAGAAGTCCGGATGGGAAGCTGCGGGCAATCCGAGGCCGAGAGAATTAACAAACAGGACTCGATTGCTGCCCGAAAGGCGCTTCAAGATGTGATTTTTCGAGTGCGGGTGGTGATACCACCAGTCCTCACCGGCGAAGCAGATGATGGATTCGCCGGAAATGCCGTAGTCGGTCACCCTCATTCCTCCCATATCAGTTCCGAATAGATTGTGAGCGGAAGGCTTCCACTCAGCCGAACCAAAATTTCTTCGCCGCCAATGGAGTTCCCAAAGAGCCTGGAAATCTGCGCCGGCCGTTTCTCGGCTACCAAAGAGTCGCAACCTCGCACTCGAAGTTGAGCGTTTCGTGTACCTCTTAAGCTGATCTGCATTTCCGTTGATTGGCTCTCGATGGGACCGACCTTCCAGTTTTGGCCCAAGTGAAAATGAAGTTCTACATCGTTCTTGGTGCTCCCGGAGAATGTATCCTCAATCAGGATTCCGTTCGTTGCCTTTAGCTTCAAAAAGCGCGTGTGAACGACGCCAATCTTGCGGTAGCCAAAGTGGCTGGCCCTCAGGCAACGATACTCACCGTCCATGAACTCTTCTATCGGACTGACTTGCGCCTCGTTCCCGAGTGAAAAAATGCCCCTCGGAGAATCAGGGATATCGTTTTGTTCGCGTTGATTTACGATTGCGGTGTTGTGCGCGGCGGTTGATCGAAAATAATTACGCCGAGCCGCATCGCGCGAATAGCAGCCCGTTCCGGAGTCGCAGAGTAAGTCTTCGCCATCGAGGCGAAGAATGATGCTCAATTTATCGTTATGAGTGTGGCTCCCCTTGCCATGAATCCCGTTGGGTATCGCCATAAATGTGATCTCGGCGACACCGAACTGCGACACCGCTATGCCTGAATTCGGGAGGATCTCGATCGAGGGATTCGCCGCCAGCGCGGCGGGGGTCGTGGGGACGGGTCGGCTAGACGGTTTCAGTTCGTACCACGTTGAGTCCGTCACTCCTTCGGATGCCGCACTGCCAAACAGTGCTTCGCCCATGCCAATAAAACTGGAAACTCTTAGAGAGTCCCTCTCTGGCAGTGAAACCGAACATATCTGCTTCAGGTCGTCCAACAGCCATTCCACTCTGCCGTCGTCGCAGTCGCCAACGTGGGGGAGTCGGCCTTGTGGATCAGCAAGAGTTTTCATCCACCGATACATTCGTTCAAGACGGTCCCGGAAGCTCGTGTTGACTTCGACCTTGTCGGCCCGCAGCAGAAGCAAAACGGACGTAAAGAGCTGAGCGACGAGCACCTGGTAACCTGATGATGCTTCGTAATCTCCGCCATCTGCATACACCTGATATAGGATCTCCCGCTCCACAAGCTGCTGGTACGACCGGCGCCTGGCTGTCACGCTTCTAGCTTCTAGTGAATGCGAGAGCCAAACGAGTCCGACGATATTGCTCAAATAATGGTTCCCGCGAACGATGTGAGAAAATTCGAGGTGCGCCTGAATGTACAAGTAGTGATGCCACAGAGACCGGGTTACCTTCTCGAGCCAGGGATTCTCTTCCGGTCGAAGCGGCCATAACAAATTAAGAAGAAGCACAATACTGATGGAGCGCAAGGCAGCCTCCATCGCGATTGTCCAATTGACGCCCATTCCCACGGGGTTTCGGTCAATCCAATCGGACAATAAGGTCTTTGCCGCTTCACGATAGCGATCCTCGCCAGTCAACACATGCGCTTTGCCGAGTACCGGAAGATGTTGAAGCCGGGAAAGTTCCCAGGGCGCCTTTACATCTGACCCATCGTGGCGAACAATTTCTAACTCTCCACTGGGGGCCATTTCCCATTTTTTCCCGGACACGAAATCCAAATGCCAGGGCGGCGGGAACCCTAGCGTCACCGTTTCGTAGCTCAAGAAGGGGAACCTGCCCTTGCAAAATTCATCTGCGACTCTGCAGACGATGTCCCTGGCGGAACCGTTCCATGACTTTGGAAGGGGATGGTAGTAAGGCAGGTGGCGAAACCGAACCGGGCAATGGCCATTTAAAGTAAGAGCTTTAAAACGGCTCTGCTTCCATTTTTTCAAGACTCGCCAGGTAGATTCCTTAAATAATAAGACCGGCGACTGCCGAGATAGGATGCGCAAAATGTTCCCCGCCGTCCTCATGTGGTTTGTTTAAGTCCTCCCTCGAGATCAGCAGACTGCATGTGCCCCCCTACGGATTAAGCCTGTGCGCGGATAGCGATGAACCAGCCCCAATCGTCAGGAACAAACTTGCAGAAGGCTTTGGGAAGCATGCGCGTGTCGTAGATGGTCAGGATAGGTTGAGCGGAAAACTCGCGGAACTCGGAGAACAGTGTCCGCAACTCCCGGATCGTATAGGCCTTCGTCCCCTTGCTCTCCACGTTGTTCCAGATGACGTCAGAGAATGTGCGCCAGGGTTTGCCCCGTCCTAAGGCGAACCACGCCCACGTCTTCAAGACCTTGAGCGAGTGCCGCCCATACATCATCCCGACAAAACGTCCGTTCGGCTTCAACACACGCTTGATTTCGCGGATCACCTGAGCCGGATCCGCGGAATGGTGGATCACGCCCCAGGAGTAAACCAGGTCGAACGATTCGTCCGGGAATGGCAAGCGTTCCGCATCGGCCCGCTGCAGCTCGGAGTGAAGTCCATACATCTCGAGGCGCGACCGCGTGATTTGAACCGCGGCTTCCGTCAGATCCACTCCATAACATTCCGCCCCGGCTCGTGCCCATTGAAGATGGTCGGTTCCCGCGCCCACTCCAATCTCCAGCACCTTTTCCCCCGAATACCGCGTGAACTGCGCGACAGAGTGAATGTACGGCTCTACCGAATAGCGGTACTCCTCGATGCGCTCAAACCACTCGCGACTCAACTCGGGCACGTCGCCGGTGAGCTTGCGGCTTGCTCCACAAGGGTTTTTCTCCCAGTAGCTCCGGACAATTTCATTGGACAGATCGGTAGGGTGAACTTGAGGAGCCAACTGGTTCGTCTGCATATTCGTTGACAGACTCATAAGGAGCGGACCTCCGGCTGCATCAGTTGGGACTCTGCGGGAACCGGAGACCCCTTGGAACTGTGTCCTCGAACAAGCCCCAGGATGGCCAAAAGGACCACCAGGTAGGAAAGCGAAGAAACGGCCGCCGCACCAACAATTCCGTACCGCGGAATTGCGATAAGGTTAGCGCCTACATTCAACACTACGACAGCAAACCAGACGCCCACGATGCTCTTCGGGTAACCAAAACTATTCAGGAACTGGACGATCACCGCCTCAACACCCAGGAAGAGCGCCCCGGGAGCTAACCAGATGAATGCAGTTGCTGCCGGGAGAAAAGCTTTCCCGAACAGAACGCGCACGATAAGCTTCGCGGAGAAGGAAGCGAACAGCAGCAGGAGGCCCAGTAATGCTCCCGTCCCCATTGCGGCTCGCTTTGCCATGCGAAGTTTTTCTTCTACCTTCGTCATCGCCGAAAGTGTCGGAAAAAGGATGGCGGCGACCACGATAGGTAGTGTAGCAAGATAGCCCGATACGGCCGTGGCAACAGAGTAGTAGCCGGCGTCTTCAACCCCCACGAAATGTTTTATGAGCAGGATGTCAGACTTCAGAACCATGAAGCCGAAGAGACAGATGAGATAAGCCTTTATCCCCAGTCGGACGTTACTCCAGAAGAGTTCCACCGATACGGCTGGAGGCTGATGCAACAAACCGTACAATCTCCAAAAAGCCCAAACAAAACTGATCAAAAGCGCCACGAAGAAGGCCAGGAACACAGTCACCGGACTTGCCAATCCAGAAAGAAGGACGAAACCGATTAAGACCAAGGCAAGCAGTTTTGATACCAATTCAATTTTGTTGTACGCCCTCACCTCCTGAACTCCGAGGAGAAGGTTTTGCAACAGCATGTACGCAAGGCCAAATGGGACCCATGCAAGAACGAGAATTAGGAGATTCCCGTGAACCGGTGTCCATTGCGGTCGGCCTTGAAGAAAGAGGTAAGCGGTAAACGCACCGATTCCTATCAACCCAAGACTGATCACCAAAGTATTGCCGAGCAGCTTTGGCAGCAGGGAGCGATCCTTTGCCACGTAGTATGTATTGGACGCGTTGAGACCGAGATTGCCGAACTGAATACCCAGCCCACTAAGCGCCACAGCCACGGCAAGGAAACCGCGCCCCTCGGGCCCGAGGATTCGAGCCACAACGACTGTCGTGGCAAGCCCGACTACGATGAGCGATATCTGCGTCAGATAAGTTTCCGTCACCTTTCGAAAAAAGTCGGAAGCTATGGTGGCTCGGTAAAGGGCCGGCAAGTCCAAGGCAAGAGCGTCAACCCGGGCGAGCGGGTCAGCAGCCATCTGTTTGTTTGAGTGGCTCTCCTGGTCCTGTGCGGTGTCCGCGGTTTCCATCACGGCCGGCAGTTCTGGCGCTGCAACTGAAAACAACAGCTTTGATTTTCCTCTTTCGTCAATTGCCATGCTTTGCACCTTTCACAACCAGAAACCACCCGAACCAGGGAGCGAGGAAATTGGCGAAATACCCCTCGTGCTTCTCAATCTCGAGCTTGATCGGGGCGAACAACTTCCTCAATTTCCGTTTGCTATAGAGTTCGATGTGAACTGGATCGCGGCTGTTCTCAATCCACCGCCTCCAATGAATGCCGTGCATTCGCATCATGTCCAACGGAACAAACGACCACCTGTTGTACACATGAACGTTGAATCGTCCTCCCGGCCGAAGCACGCGGAGGATCTCCTTCACCACATCACGAGGCCTGTCTATGTGGTGGAGCACTCCGTGCGAATAGACATAATCGAAGCTTTTCTCGGGAAAAGGCAGCGCCCTGGCGTCCGCCCGTACAACGCTAGCCATTCGACCGACACGTTGGGTCGCCAGTTCGAGATGTGCGGGTGTGACGTCAATCCCTACTGCAAGAGCGCCATGTTTGGCGAACTGTAAAAGATCGCAACCCGTCCCACAACCAATCTCAAGCACGCGCTCACTACGATGAGTACGGAATTCAGCAGCCTCATATAGCCATGGATACTTCGAGTAACGCTCTTCCTGAGAGTAGTAAAGCGGAGTCTGGCTCCAATGCTCAATCGATTGCCGGGTGGCGGACACGCTCATCCTTGGAATAACTCCCAGTGAAACTAATCGTCTGCCGGCTTGTTTGCAGCCACAAGAACACGGGATGTCGAACTCCCTGTGAGGCTGATGTTCTTGCTCGCCGTCGATATCCCGGGAGAAAGCGTCTCCAGGACCTGGCGGGCATTTTGCTGCCAGGTGTGGTTGGCTACGGCAGCCTCGCGGGCCCTGCAACCAAGGCTGGTGCGCATTTCGGGACTTCCGGTCAATCGAGTGATTGCTCGCGCTAACTCCCTGCCATCGCCGGGCGGGACGAGCAACGCGGTTTCCTCGTGCTTCAGAACAAGCGCAAGCTGGTCCAGGTTGCTTGCAATGATCGCCTTTGACATCGCCATGTACTCAAACAGTTTCGTAGGCGAGCCGAAAAAAGGCTTCCCATCGGGCATGGGCAGGTGCGGGGACACCAGGATGTCTGAGGCATCCAGATACGCGGGGACCTTGTCGTGGGGCACAGCACCGGTGAAGATGACGTCTCCAGTTTCCTCGAACGTACAAAGGTCTGCTCGCAGCTCCGCATGGAGAGGCCCGTTTCCGATCAGCAGGAATCGAAGTCTTGCCGTCTGGACACGACCGGATTGCTCCTCCAAAAGGTTCTGAATGGCCTCTTGAAGGACAGGAATTCCGTGCCAGTAACTAAACGTTCCGATGAAACAAACTACGACATCCGAGGTGCTAAATCCGAGCCTTGCCCGCACTTCTATGCCGCCACATTCCGGGCGGAATATTTCTGGATCCACAGCGTTCGGATTCAAGACCACCCTTTCGTTGGAAATACCGTGACGCAGCAGGTCCTGGCGAAGGGGTTCAGAAACTACTACGACCAGTGAAGCACCGGATAGGGCGACTCCCTCGCAAAGGCGCAGCCAGGGAAGAAATCTCGATGGGTCCCAGAACATCGCGGTCCACACTTCGGAACCGTTGTATTCGAGGACCAGGGGAGCTCCCAACCATCTTGACAGCAATGCTCCGGCAACAACGAAGCGTCCATGGCGCTGGTAGATTATTCCCACCCGTCGTCCGCCGAGTAGTTTCAGAACCCGAAAGACGAAGAGGAGATTGTAGAGAAGAATCATCGGCTCCCATAACAGAAAATAGGACCAGCGCGCCTGAATTACGTTGACATGAAATGGCACTGAAGCCAGCTCGCGCCCCGAATAAATCTCACATCGGACATTTTCTTTAGCCAAACCTCCGAGAAAACCACGAACGTGACTCAGCGCGCCACCGATCGCCGAGTGGTCCAGCGGGTATGGGTATAGGTAGCAGACATCCAGATCCTTATCGCCCGCGTTCGAAGCCACCGGACACGGTTTCTTCGAGTGTTTGAGAAACTGGAGCAATATCCACGATGACAGCAGAACGAACGCATCGCTAAGAACGCTCAGAAAGGTCTTGGGAAAAAGACCGATCAAGTCTACCCTCCGGTACACTCGGAAGTAGCCGTTCGCGTCGGCGAACGCCGTGACGCGACACTTGTGCACCAAAGCTGTCCAGATGAGGAGCTGCTGCTGATAAATCTCTTCAACAGACTGGCAGTAGAAGACGATGGCCTCGCCCTTTAGCTTCGACAGTGCACGGATTTGTCCCTTCCAACCGGCCTCCCGGAGTTCTCGATGCGAGAGAAAGACGATGTCGCATACGCCGTAGCGGCCTTCTACAATCCTCTTGGCATCTTCCGCGCGGCCGGTCCGAACGTGAACATAGATCTTGTTGAGCGTGTGCATTCTCAAGGGCATTTGTTTTCGAATCTCAAAGGCGTTTACAGGCGATGGGCAAGACCTGTTCAGCGGCATCTCTGCCTAGGGCTCGGTCACAGTTGTGGCGGAGTTTCCCGGCTGTCTGTCAGCTCCCCTGCCATTTGAAAGCTTGCTGGTTCCGATTCGCGGAGCGGCCGGCGAGGCCGTAGGTTTATTCTCGCCCTTTTGAAGGGCATCGATTTTGATCCAACGCGTCAGACGACCTAGGACCCCCGATTCCACGGCGTGGCCAATACTAGTGATCCCGTAAATTATTGCGAGGGTGATAAAGCCAAGCAAGTACACAAAGAGAGGCATCACAAGGATACCATACAAAGAACTCAGGGCCAGCCCGCTCCAAAATGCAACCTCCACCGGCCAGTTCTTTGGATAGAATACGGCCGCCAGTAACCCAAAGTTTGCATAAACCGCCAAAAACAGAACAACCACAATCGTTTTGGCTATGATGGTGCGAAATATAAACCCTGGGTGCTGCCTGGTCAGCGAATAGACTTCTCCTTTGAGAATGTCTTCGTATTCCGGAGAGACAAAAGCAGCGCTTTGCGAAACCGAACAGACCTTCTGGACGGCAATTTCATCAAGATACTTGGGTACGTACGGATTCGTTAGATAGGAAAAACCCAAATAAACAGGATGCCAGAAAGGATGGACCCCGAGAGTAGTAACAGAGTCCCGCTGGTGGCTCGCGAGATAAGCATCGCGAGTCTTGGATAGGTGATGAAACCATAATGGAGCAGCGACAATCCCAATGCTCAACAACAGTAAGAGGCACAACTTTCTTTTAGTGGCAAACCGCCCAGAAAACAGGAGGATGCATGTCATGAAGACCGCCGTCGTGATTCCAGCATCTCGCCGTATGACATTCGACAACCCAATGCCTGCACCGGCAAAAACAGTGAACAGCACAAACCACATGTCAGGTTTTCCTCTATTGGAAAGGTAAAGGAAGAGAGGGATAACTCCTACTATGATTGCACATTGAATTACATAAACATCTTTTACGTAAAAACAGAATCGCCAAAGGGAGAGAATGCCGACCAGTGCGACAACTCGGCTGAGCTGGTTCTGAAAGAGCAAGAAGAAGCCAACCAACCCCAAAAGCATGCTCACTGTCAGGATGCCCACAAAAAACACTTTGATGCTTCGGTCCAAGCTGAGACTGAAACGCCGAGCCATTTCGGGAACAAAATAATAGATCCCTGGATCGTCAGTACGACCGGCAGGCAGGAGTATCTTACCGTCGAACGCAAGCAGATGCATACCGGTGATTCCAAACCCTGCCATTGCCTCTCGAAGATCTACGTATCGCTCCGACATGATCGGCGGGTTCGGCTCGTTGAGACGTTGAGATTTGTCGCTGAGCGCTCGAAACATGGTGAGAGCCAAACAAGGTTCGGAAGTCTGACTGCTTTCTACGACTCGCTCTAGCGGAGATGCGCATGCAGCCGCGACAAAGGCACAAGACAGAAGCAACAGCGTGATCTGCCCGGGAATCTCTGCTAAGGCTCTTTTGGCCATTTTCACACTAGACATGCGGCTTCCTGCGCAAAGCCAAATTTGTAAACGCAAGAAGTCGTGAAGAGAAACCAGAGATTTAGATCGGAGGAATATACGCTCGCGGTATTCAGTCCACTGATCCAATATACAAGGAAGAGGTAAAGGAAAGAGCGCGACGCCAGAGCCGCGCGTGCTGTTTTCTTCGTTTTTGCTTTCCAGAATGCTTTGAGAAGCAGGATTTGCGAGAGGATATAGGGCAAGAAGCCCAAAAGGCCTGTGTCGGCCAGCATCGCGCCCAGATTGTTGTGGGCCACCCCCATCGCTTCGACGCCAAGGAACTCGGGCGTGGATCCAGAAAACTTTTGCATTGCGCCACCGAAGTTGGAGAATCCTACTCCAGTGATTGGGGAACTCCAGAAAACCTTAAGTGTCTGGAATTGCTGTGCGATTCGCGCGTAAAGGTTCGTCGGGCTTGCCACGCGCTCCTCGAAGATTCCGCGATTCACGACGAAAAGAATCAGCACAAAACCTACAAGCAGCGCAGCAAATCCGAGGTTAGCCATGCGGCGGCGGGAACTGTGCGCCGGAAAAGAATCCAAGATTAGAACAAACAGCAACCCCAACGCCACGCCACGAGTAAGCGTCATCAGTGCGATGCCCACGGTGGACACTATCCCAATGACGTGCAGCCCTCGCTGCCAGCGAGGCAGCTGCTCCGGAAGCGCCCGTCGTAGGAAGATCAGGAAGCAAAAGCCCAAGAGGCCCACTAGCGCAAACGAATGGGTCGTGGAAAAAGGCCCGTTCGGCCGGAGGAGCAGTGAGTCCCCGAGCCCCGAATAATAGAGCCCTGCGTCGCCCGGCATCGGCAGTAGATCTTCGCCACGGATCATTTCCGCCAAGCCAATCGCTGCGAGGTAGCTGGCTACGACGCTCACCAGAAGGTGGAGCGAACCAAGATGCTGGCGAACGTTAAAGTGACGAATCACGTATAAACCGAGCAGTGCGGGAAGTACAAATGCATCTACAACGATGCCGAAAGGGCCCAAAAAAGACCCCAAGTGCACAAAGGAGACCAAGACTGCCAAGACAAACACCGCCCACGCAGTCGCTGCCCGACACAGCGCGCGCGGTACCCGAGCGGCTGTATCACGTGGAGCGAATACCATCCCCAGGAGAAGGACCATAATAACAGCGCGGTCAAACGTAAGAATGGGAGCATCTCTTGGGAAGGAGCAAAAATAATAGCCTAGCGGAAAAAGGGCCACCCACCCAAGTAGGATCCGTTCTACCGTTCCTTTTAACGTAACTGCGGTGACATAGAGAGCAATTAGTCCACCAAAAAATGCGAGGATGCTGTACTCCAGGTACACGCCCGGGACGAATTTCCGTACAACCCAGGCAGCCGCCAAGAGAGAAAAAAAGAAACTTAAGCGCGGTTCTAGCGCCGATTTCTGCGTCGTGTTCACGCCGGTGTCCGTTTTAGAATTCATGTGCCGGGGATGAATGTATGTAGGCGCCTAATCGCGCACTTCTGTTCTAACACTATGTGGCGCGACCGAACCTTTGCCAGTAGTAGTTTCGGCCATCGCGGTTTCACGCACGGCCGCTCGATCAAGACAAAGAACAGCGTGCAGAACGCAAGCATGGACAGAATGCCGATGGCGTAGAACAGGTACGGGTTGCTGGTAGTCCTTACTAGGAGAGAGAAAATCTGGTAGTGAAATAGATAGATGGTATAGCACATGCCGCCGATGACTGTGATCGGGCCAAGTGAGAGAACTTTGCTGGTTACGCCGCCAGGGAACGCACCGACGTACAGAACCAAGCAGAGAAACAGCATTGCAGCCATGATTAACTTACCGGGCCCGAAGACGATTAGGGGTCAGAGAACATTGGCGGCGTCCCATCAGCAGGATTTCTCGGGAAGCCCAAGTACGTACAATTCGGCCTGCAACAGCCCGGCCAGAAAGAATTGAAGGTTCCCAAGAACTGACAGTACGGTGCGCATCGGGTCGAGAGTTAGCCTCAACGCAGAAAACGCAACAATACAGAGCAGGAGCAATGGCCTACGCCACTTGCCGAGCGACAAGACGCCAGCAATTAGCGGCATGAGCATATAGAACTGAATCTCGATTTCTAGCGACCAAGCCACAGAGTTAATCGTGCTCAGGCTTCCAAATATCAGGTTGTGGAGACGCTGCCGTGCTCGCTTGAAAGATGCACTAGGCGGACAGCCATAAATGTAGATGCTACCGCTGGATTTAATTCCGGCGTCAACACATTAAGTTAATGTCTAGTATTCAGCAGCCGGAGAAGCGCGTCCCTACTTGGATCCTAGAATGCGTGAACGGGCAGATGCCATGTCTGCAGCGAGACCTTTCCATATTATCAGCCCGAGAACTCTGACCGGGTGCTGCGGTTCGATGGTCTGCAACCGGGCTAGAATCAAAACGTATACCATTGCCAAAAAGCCTGCGACGCAAGCACCCATTACCGTCATCCGGGTTCGCTGAGGCCCGGACTTTCGTTCAGGAATGTTGGCGATATCAAGGAGCTTTACAGTCGGTATTTCCTTCGCTTCCTGGATCTTGGCCAGCTCGTATTGCTTGGTCAATATCTCATAGACGGACTCCTGAATTTTCAACCGGCGGTAGTAATTAGCGTAGGCGACCCCAAGAACAGGCAATTCACGAATCGAAGGATAGGAAGAAGAGTCGCTGGGCGCAGCATCCTTGTGCTCAAGCGAGGCGTTTGTTCCCCTTATGTTGCCAAGCTGACGATTCAACTCTTCGATCCGCGCTTTCAGTCCGCGTACGCGAACATTGCTATCTGTGTATATCTGGTGCAGACTGCTTAACTCTGCTTCTGAGGCAATCAGCTCGCCCTGTAATCGCGCAGCTGCTTCCACCATTGCTCTTCCCTGTTCACTGATGTCGATGGCCGTGTTCTTGCTCGAGAAACTAGAGAATTCCTTCGACGCGGCATCGAGTTCTTGCTTGACAGCTTGAAGACGCTGTTCAATGAACATGCGTTCACGACGCGCTGTGGACGTACTCACCTCAGCGCTCAAGCGGTCGAGTTCATCAACATAGCCTTGTGCGAGAGAGGCAGCAAGTTGGGGGCTACTCGCTACAGTAGTGATCGTAATGATGCCACTCTTTCGATCTTCGGAAATACCTGTGTTGCTTGCGAGGCGTTCCCCGGCATCCTTCCAGGAAGAGACACCGTAGACCCGACGCAAATCAAAGCGCGAGACTAATCGATCCTGTACGGTTCGACTCTGGAGGATGCCGATAAAAAGCCCACCTGTGGATTTCAGACCTAGCGCGTCCGAGGCTAGCCCGCTCAGCTTGTCCCCAGCGGCACCCGCCATTAGCGCTAGAGTCGAAGCAGACTGATTGTCTGGAGGCATCAGGCGTGTCGTTGATTCATAAGTGGGCGGAAGGAGAAAGGCAAATGCGCCTGCAGCTAAGAGTCCGACGAGCACAGCCTTCGTCACGAACCACCGGTTAGCCCAAACCTCCAGGAATGCATTCTGCAGAGAGAACCCTTCGCGATCTGACATTGCCGATGACGAAGAGGAAGGGCCGACGGGCAACACCACGGTCCTGGGATCCGCGACGGCTACATCGCTCGATCTATCTAATTCCAGGTTCTCTTCGCTCGGCATTGCACCCTTTTCTCTAAAATCTAGAGTCAAGACTACCTCTCTTTCGGGAATTCAACAGTTGAGTCGAATAGTATGTAGCAGAGAAACTCCTGTCGGCACAATTCATCGCTGCTTTCCGGATTTTTCCGGATAAATCTGATCACGCATGGGCGTACAGTCGGCTGGGAGCGCCGATATACTCCTTCCACCACAAAGCAAAATTGAGAAGATACCAAACCTTGGGACCTTGCTTTTGCTCGAATAGCTGCATGACTTCATCAGAGTTTAAGAAATCAGTCTGCTCGCAAAACTCCATGAGTTCCTTGCGCGCGTATGCTCCCAGTCGATCTAGAAACCACTCATATACGGGAACGCCGAAGCCCTGTTTCCTGCGGTCAATCAGTTCGTCAGGGATTAATCCTCGTACTGACTTTTTCAAGATGTATTTGAGTGTGCCATTTCTGTACTTAACCGACGTCGGTATGCTCATCACCAGTTCAACAAACTTGTGATCCAAGAATGGAACACGCCCCTCCAGGCTGACTCCCATGCTCATCTTGTCTACCCTCATGAGCAGGAGTTCTGGAAGGCGGAGGTTTAAGTCCACATATGTCATCCAGTTCAGATGCGATCTTTCCCATGCCTTCTCATCGAAGCGCTGCCGGACGGGTTTCAGGACATCCCAAGAGGTAACATCAGAAAACTGGTTGCGTAAGCGGGGTGAAATCAGTCGCTGTTTTTGCGCTTCCGTGAAAGCCTCCGCGCCTCCCCAGAAAACCGGGAGATTACACGCGCCCCGGCGCAGCAACTCGTAGGGTAGACTCTGTTCTTTTCCAAGTAGCTTCAGGGCCGCGACTCCGAGTTTCTTCAGACGGCGCGGAAACGGCAGATCGTCGTAGCCCTGGAGCTGGAGCTTCAATTTCCACGTGGGGTACCCGCAAAAAAGCTCATCGGCGCCCTCACCCACTTGGCAGACGATAACGCCATTCTCTCTCGCCAGCTTAGATACGTAGTACACGGGGACGCAGACTGGGTCGGCGATCGGCTCGTCTTGGAGCTGTGTCATTCGCGGCAAGAAATCGAGCAGGTCGTCCTGGGTAAGGATCTTTTCATGGTGTTCCGCATGCACCAAATCGGCCATCTTTCGGGCAAAATGCAGCTCATTCTGGTAGCTCTGGTATTCGCCATCGTACCCGATCGAAAAAGTTTTTACGGTTCCAAGCTCTCCCTCGGAGAACAACGCCGCGTTGGTGCTGGAATCGATTCCTCCTGACAGGAAGACTCCAACGGGCACATCACTCACCTTTCTTAGTCGGACTGACGCTCGGAGTTCCTCGAGTATGCGTTGTGTAATCTCTGCTTCGGAAACCCCAATGAGCGGCTGAGTGTGATCCCATACATCCCAGTATCGGTGCTCGTGTGTCTGACCATCCTCTTCCACTCTGAGCCAGCATCCTCCGGGCAGCTTCTGAATTCCTTGGAACAGAGTCATAGGCGCCGGCGTTGTCAGGAAGGAGAGGTAGTGATAGAAAGCCTCTTCGGAGACGCCGCGTGGTTGGTCTGGATCTTCAAGGAGCGCCTTGATCTCCGACGCAAACGTAAGCCGCCGATGATGGATCGAGTAGTAGAGCGGTTTTATGCCGATCCGGTCACGGACCAGCCAGAGGTGCCGTTGTTTTCCGTCCCACAAGGCAAAAGCAAACATACCTCGGAACCTGTGAAGGCAATCGATGCCCCACTGCTCAAATGCATGGAGGATAACCTCCGTATCGGAATGATCGGTTTTCCAGCGGTGCCCTCCAAGCCGTTCCAGCTCCGCGCGAATCTCCGCATGGTTGTAGATCTCTCCATTGAACACAAGCCATAACGAGCCATCTTCGTTGCTCATGGGCTGCGAAGCTGTCTCAGAAAGGTCAATGATGGCTAGCCGCCGGAATGCCAGGCCAACGCTGCCGTCCTCTGAGGCCCAAGCGCCGGAACCATCGGGGCCGCGATGGATCATCGTGTCCCGCATGCGGGCCAGATACGGCGTGGTCACGCGGAAACTACTGTCTCGAAAGCGGAGTGTACCGACTATGCCGCACATGGTGATTGCTTCGCCAGGAACCGCAACCAGCCCCGAACATCGCCCGAGCGGTAGCGTCCGATGGCAATCTGATTCCGAAGCTTGCCTCCCTTCTCGAACTGACGTTACCTACCGGAGTCGACATCTTTCTGAGCGCCATCTTGTGCGTGTCGTTCCTCTGTGAATGGCACGAATCTCAGAAAGTGTCGTCGGGGTACGGGAACCCACGCACTGCTCGAACTTTGCTCGGCGTTGGCATCTTGAAGAGATGCGGCCAGACAGAGTCCCGCAACTGTCAGAACACCGAACAACACAACGCAAGCCATGATCTTTGAGTGCATTTTAGCGCTGTATGAGACAGCTCTGAGGGAAACATCAAAGACTCAACGATCTTTAACATCCGACCCGGTCGGCAGGGTTCTGTCAAGTGATCCACGAAAACCGACTCGCGGCCTTTTCGTTGACATGCCGTTGTTGCGCCGACGCTGGCTGCGCGAAGCGACCATAGTCACACGCGGACTCTATTCTCCGCGGAGCGTGAGAAACGCTCCCAATAGGATCAATGCAATCCCTACCGCCTGAGCTGCCCGGAGGTTTTCACGCAAAATGACCAGAGAAACAGCTGTTGTCCCGAGAATCGTCAGGCCAACGGCCGCTGGGTAGGCAGTGGCTAGGGGGAACGAGCGTAGTATCGCCAACCACAGGCCGAAGCTTGCGAGGTAAAGACCGGTCCCCAGGAATAGATATGCAAGGACTCCAGGTGTCGCCCAGACCCCCCGAAGGGGGAACGGGAGCCGAGCGAGATGACTTTTCAAAATCGCCAGCCCGCTCACGCTGCTCAAAACATACGCTGTGAAGAGAGCTACCTTCGGCACGACGTTCCTCACTGTGTCATTTCTACGCGAAGGCAGGCATACTCCGTGCAACGAGTCAGCCGTGGCCTTGACGCCTCAATTACGGAATAAAAGCTGAGGTGTTTGAGCGGTATAGGGAAGAACCGCACACGGACTTCCGTGAAAAAATATCGCGTAATTGCGAGAATTTCGTCCGCCGTGTTGACATGTTCGTGGTGCATGACGCCAGCATAGCTCAATCCCGTGCGCAATCGATATGCAAAGCCGGTCGTCGTGCGCCAGGCGAGCCCCCAAAGAATCCCACCTTCCGTAGGAATCCCAGCTTGAAACTGCCCATCCTGCGCCAGCAAGCGGCCACACCGAGCGATGATACGCGGCAGGTCGGTAAGATGCTCGAGTACCGCAATGGACAGGATGCGGTCGTAGATGTGATAGTCAGGGATTTCGGAGAGGTCCTTATAAAACGTAGTCACTCGGGTCCGATATGGACTGTCGTCCCAAAGGGCTCGGAAAGGCTCCACAACGTCGTAAACTTCCGCAGGCGATTCGTATTTTATATGGTTCAACGTCCCGGCTCCGAGCTCCAGGATCCGACTACCCGGCCTACGGTTGGCAACTGTCCGGTGCATCCAGGACTCCAAGAAAGCAACAGTCGCAAATAGTCCACCTTTACCGGAGCGATTCCGGCGGTACTCTTCCACGTACCGCGATTCATGATCCGGGGTGAGAGGAGGCCGGATCCGCGGATATGACGCCAGTAAAGTCAGAGGTACCTCATCTCTTTTAGACCTTGCTCGAGGAGTTACAGAGCTGTGGTTCAAGTCTTGCGCACACACGCCAAACACCCTCTCATACCCACCTCTACGCTTTGCTACCGCCACTCGCGGACTTGCGTCGAGCCTCTTCTGACTGGACCGCGGAAAAAGAGTGTTTCGGATCAACCAGAGATGGTACATATTCGCTAACAATGTATGTAGGACGACGACGAACTTCAACCAATGTCGCGCGGACGTACAACCCCAAAATTCCTGTGCACAGGAGATTGACCGATCCTAAGATCAGTGTCGTCAAGATCGTCGAAGGCCAGCCGGGAACTAATTGCACGCCTCTCACATATTGAGTAATTACGAAAAAGAAATAAACAATGGCAGCGATTAACGTAAAGGCCGCAGCGTACAGGGCTAAGTGCAATGGCTTGTGCGAGATGGACACAATCCCTTCCACCGCCAAGCCCAACATCTTTCTCACGTCATACTTGGAACGACCGAACTGCCTGAGTGGCGCTTCGAACGCAATTGTGGTACAGGGAAAACCCAACCAGGTGATCAGTCCCCGCATGAATCTTGTCCGCTCAGGTAAGGCCAACAAGGAATCCACGGCGCGACGACTCATCAACCGGAAGTCTGCAGCGCCGTTGGGGATCTCGATTTCGGAAATCCAGTTTAGCAACGAGTAGAAAGCGCCTGAGGAGAGCGACTTGGCGACTCCGGGCTGCACTCGCCGGATCGCTTGGACAACATCGAAGCCGCAACGCCAACTTCTGATCATTTCCGGCAGCAGCTCAGGTGGATGTTGAAGGTCTGCATCCATCACGATGACGGCATCTCCCCTGACATGTTGCAGACCCGCCAAGAGTGCCGCTTGGTGGCCGAAGTTTCGCACAAAACGGATGAACCCAACATGTGGATTTTCCAAACGGCACAGTTCAAGAACCGACGGCGTGCTGTCGTTAGAACCATCGTCAATCAAAAGGACGTCATACTCCACCTCCTCAACTGCCTTGAGGGCGGCCTCGATCCTTCTTAAGAGGAGGGGGATATTGACCGCTTCATTATAACAAGGCACTATTATGCTGACAGTGGACATCCGATTCACTCGCTTGAAAAAACCGATCAAGACCTAGCAAGGTACTTGACTATTAAGTACCATAGTATGCGTTACCCCGCACATGCCGTCCTCCGCTGCCAACGAAGTGGCACTTCTTCGACTTGCCGGTTAGCACGGGTCTCCAGCGCATGATCAACACTCACGACACCGTAGAGTGTTGCAAAGGCCATGAATCCCAAGAGATACCTGGGGTGGGGAATGACCAGGAGCCCGAAAAGCGAACTGAACGCAATCGCCGCCCAGAACGCCACTTCGATCGACCAACTTTTTGGGTAGAGGGCTGCCGCCAGCAGGCCTACGTTCGCCGAGAGAAGCAACGCAAAACAAATCACACCCATCTTGGCAGCAAGGGTCAAAACGACGAAACTGAAGTGATGCCGAATGAGGGAGAATACTTCATTCTTCAGAACCTCTTCGTATTCGACAGAAAGATAGTGCGCGCCCGGAGAGAGAGCGGCAACCTTATTAGCGGCAACCTCGTCCGAATACGCTGGGACCATTTCGTTACCTAAGAAACCAAAACCAATATAAACAGAATGCCAAAAAGAGTGCTGCTCCTGGATTGGGGGCCTGGCAGGCTGCATGGCATTCAAATAAGCATCGCGCCGATCACGAAGGGTGTGGAAATACAGGCTCGGTAAGGCGCACGCCGCTGCGGTGACCGCAATCAGAAGGATTCTCGAACGCCACCTGCAACGGAGGGCGAACAGAACCGCGATCGCCATGAACAGCATGAAACCCGTGCCAGAATGGCTTCGAATCAGGTTGGCAAAACCCGCGCACAAGCCCGCCCCCGAAGCAAACGTGACAAACCAGCCGTCCACAAATCCTCTCTTAACAAAATACAAGAGCCACGGAACCAAAGCGACCGCTGTCGAACTGAGAACGACGTACACATCCCCTTCGCGGAAGGAGACGCGGAATAACAGAAGCAAGCCAATGAGAGCGACCGTTCGCGATAGACCGCTCCGGAAGAGAAAGATGAATCCGACGAAACCAACCAGGAACGATACGCACAGTATGGCGCCCAGGAAGACGTCGACCGCGGTAGGTAACCTCATGTCAAGAAAGGACGCAAGCTTTGGAATCAGATAGTACTCCCCCAGGTCGTCGCTGAAGCCGGCGCCATAATAAGAATTTCCGTCGAATGCCACCAACGGAACTCCCGTGCGTTGAAATCCCTCGAGAGCCCGCCGTAATTGCTGATATCGCGCGGGCATTAGAGTGAACAACGTCGCGGGCTGCCGCTCGGTGAGAAGTGTCTGCTGAACGGTACGAATCTCAGAAAGCGTCGTCGGAGTACGGGAATCCACGCAGGCCTTGCTCGAGCTTTGCTCGACGTTGGCTTCTTGAAAAGATGCGGCCAGGCAGGGTCCCGCAACCGTCAGAAGACCGAACAACGCGAACCGGGAAACCTGCTTCCAGATTCTGCCAAGGCTGCTGAAGCGCATCCTGCTATTCATGGAAGACTGAGAATCGTGCCGTCGATTGCGAATGCTCATCGGTTCCGTGTGACCAGGTGAGGGTATGGAGTATTTTCCGGTGTGGCAACGGGGTTGACTATGCGTTCCACGACGGTCATTGGCCGCCGTTTAACTTGGCGATAAATCCGTCCTAAATATTCGCCGATGATCCCCAGGAACAGTGCATTCAAGCTAAGCGAGCCCAAGATCATGATGATCAGGGTCGCAAAACCTGGAGGCCAATCCAGGCCCAAGATCAGGCGTCCGAAACCATAGCCTCCGATCGCCAGCAAGGTGAGTACACTCACGGCCAATCCCAGGTAGGTGGCAATTCGCAATGGGACTACCGAATGGTTGAGAATGCCGTCGAGTGCCAGGCCCATCAGCTCACCGAAGGAAAACTTTCCTTGCCCACGCTGCCGCTCTGCCCGATCATACGGAACGCCGATCTGATTGAACCCCAAAGCCGCAATCGTGCCACGTAAATAGGGCTGGTAGTCTTCAAATTTTTGCAGCTCGTCAAGAACACGGCGGTCGAGCAAACGGAAATCGCCGGCATCGAGAGGAAGTTCGTCTTCGCTAAGGAAATCGATCAGGCGATAAAAGAGCTTGCGAGTCGAGTGCATCCACCAGCTCTCTTTGCGAGTGCTGCGAATGCCGTACACGACTTGATAGCCTTGCTCCCACTTCTGTATAAAATCAAGAATAAGAGACGGCGGGTCTTGCAGGTCGCAGTCGATCTGCACCGCGGCGTCGCCGAGTGCGTTGCTATAGGCAGTGGAAATAGAACGCTGAAACCCAAAGTTGCGCGAGAAACGAAGGATACGCACGCGGCAGTCTCGCTGCGCCAGTTGTTCCAGGATTTGGAAACTCCGGTCAGTGGAGTGATTGTCGGTAAACAGAAGTTCAAAGTCGTACCGGGCGGAGACTTGTTCCATTACAGGCAACAGCGCTTCATAAAGAAGCTCAATATTCTGCTCTTCGTTGAATACCGGCACGCAAATGGTAATGAGCCGTTTGTTCTCAAGCATGCTTTTCAGCCACTATCGCGTATTGTGCTCCCATGGGAAGCCATGCGAGCCAGCGTTCGAGGGGGCGCAGCCATGCCAGAAAGCGTGGCATGAACACGATGTAGTCGAGGCGCAGCTGACGAAGCTTGGCCTGGCTCAGGTATTCGCCGGTTTCGACCGCGGGCAGCAGTATCGCATCCTCATCGAACGGGCATCGTTCGACAACCCGCCGCGTGATCGGGTTTGCAGGATTATGCTCAAAGATCGCCAACATGCCTCCCGGACTCAGGCGATGGGCAAGATCCTGGACCACCTCTTGCCGCTGCCCCGGCGCTATGTGATGCATCACGTTGGCGACTACGATGAGCTGATAGTCGTCGGCAAGTTGCGTAGAATCCGAGGTGAATTGTCCTTGTGCCGCGAGGGTGCGGCTGACTCGACGAATGCTGTCGTAAGACACGTCGAATCCATCCAGCCGCGCAGCGGGAAGATAGTCCTTTAGCAGGCCGGCGAGCAGCCCGATGCCGCAACCGTAATCGAGCACGCTACCGGGGAACGCCGCACCGACAAAATCCCGGATATATCGCGCTTTGACGTCCGCAAAATACGCTCCCCCTTCTCCGGAGAACCGCACAGCCTCATCCAGAACATGTTCGTAATCGGCGGCGAAGCGGTCGAATTCCTGCTTGTTCACAGTAGACATCAGCACACCTTGACCTCGTTACAAAGCATGCGCTGAACGCCTTCGAGGAAGGTGGTTCTCGGCTGCCAGTGCGTCGCTGAGGTAAAGTGTCGGTTGTCGCCGACCAGCCACATCGGCTCTTCGGTGCGGTAGGGCCGTGCTCCGAATCTGAGCAGGGCTCGCGGCTTTTGCATAGCGTCGGCAACCGTCTCAGCGATTTCCCGGACACGCACGGGTCGGCTCGAACAAATGTTGTAAACGGTGCCGGACTTGAGGTCGCTGCTCTCGGCCGCGGCCACCAATGCGTCCACCGCGTCATCGACGTACAGTAGGTCTCTCATCTGCTCGCCGAGTGTGAGGTCAGCCGGACGGTCATCCTTCAGCCGGGTCATCAGGTAGGGAACCAGCCTCTCGGCGCTTTCGCCCTTCCCGAACACGCCGAAGAGCCTCAATACGATGAAGGGGATTCCCAACTGGTAGGCGAGGGCAGTTCCGTAAAGCGTCGTTGCTGCCTTTGCGGCGCCGTAAAGAGAGATCGGGCGGAGCGGTTGGTCCTCCCCAAGCAAGCTGTGGTCAACAGGACGCCCATATTCTGAGCAGCTTCCGGTGTGAATAAACAATTTCAGTGGCCACGCGGCTGTAGCGCGGAGAATCCGCCAGACCAAGTACACATTGCCTTCGAGCATAAGTTCTGGATCGCGATCTTTCTCGCGTACACCGTAGCTCGCAAGGTTGAAAACGACCTCCGACGTGGTTCCTTGCAATGCCCTTTCCAGTTCGGAGAGGTCGAACGAAGCTACTTCGATGATTCGGATTCGGGAGATTCCGTCGAGCCTAGCAGCGTCGGCCCCTTTCCGCACCAGCGCGATGACTTTCACGCCGCTCTCAGCGAGGCGGAGGACCAACCTGGAGCCGACGAACCCAGTCGCTCCGGTAATGAGCGCGGACTCAAATTTCATATGCACAGCCTCGTGTACGCCTCAATCTGATTGGCCGTGAAACGAGAGACGGAGGAATGATCAGCCAGGAGCGTCCGGTACCATCCTACGGTCCATTCCAGCGCCTTCCGTATGTTCAGCACGGGATACCAGCCAAGCCGCGTGTGCGCGTTGCTGCAGTCCAGCTTCAAGTAATCGGCCTCGTGCGGACCCTGGCCATTCTCCTGAACGGCCAGTTCTCCGGCCCCCCAGAACTTCAGAAGTTGCTCGGCCAGCTCACCTACAGAGATAGCATCTTCGTCGCGCGGGCCAAAATTCCACGCCCGGGCATAGGTTCGCGCGCCCCCGGTTGAGAGCCGTTGACCCAGCATGACGTAACCTCGGAGCGGCTCGAGCACATGCTGCCAAGGTCGCACGGCACGGGGGTGGCGGATGGGGATGGGTTTTCCAGCTACAATGCCTCGCACAACGTCCGGCACGATGCGATCCTCGGCCCAGTCGCCGCCGCCAATCACATTTCCCGCCCGAACGGAGGCGACCGCCGCACCTCCATTCTCGTTGAAGAAAGATTGGCGATAGGCGGCCGTCACCAGTTCGGCGCATCCTTTGCTGGAACTGTAAGGTTCGTGACCGCCTAGCGGCTCGCCTTCCCGATAGCCCCACACCCATTCGCGGTTCTCGTAGCACTTGTCGCTGGTCACGATGACCACCGCGCGCACCGAGGGGCTAGCCCGTACAGCTTCGAGCAGGTGCACTGTCCCCATTACGTTGGTGGCATAGGTGTTCACTGGTTCACGGTAGGAGCGGAGCACAAGCGATTGAGCAGCATTATGGAAAACGATCTCCGGCCCATGTTCGTGCACGACGGCAGACAAAGCTCGTAGGTCGCGAATATCGCCGAAAACAGAGACCATGTCCCGTGCAACCTCCGCGGTTTCGAAAAAGCTTGGCCTACCTTCCTCCGGCGGCAAGGAAAATCCGATCACGCGGGCCCCCAGCATCTTCAGCCACACTGAGAGCCATCCACCCTTGAAGCCGGTATGACCGGTCACCAGAACGGTCTTGCCGCGATAAAAATCTGCGAAGGAGCTGTTCATGGAGAAAATCAGAGCGCGCCCGCGCCTTTGGCTTTGCCGTCCCAAACCATCCAAGGGGCCTCGCCGCTGGCCCAGAGCGATTCCAGCAGTTGCTTGTCGCGCAAGGTATCCATGGGGTGCCAGAAGCCGGTGTGGCGAAACGCCATCAACTGACCTTCGGCGGCGAGGCGTTCGAGCGGCTCGCGTTCGAGCGCCATATCGTCGCGTTCCATGTAGTCCAGAACTGCGGACTCGAACACGAAGAATCCGCCGTTGATGCGGCCCTCGCCGGTTTGTGGCTTTTCCGAGAAGCAGCGCACCAGGTCGTCCTCGAGTAAGAGGCTGCCAAAGCGAGCCGGTGGCGAGACAGCTGTCACTGTCGCAAGCCGCCCGTGCGCTCGATGGAATGCCAGCAACGCCGAGACGTCAATGTTGGCCACCCCGTCTCCGTACGTGACCATAAAAGTCTCGTCCGCGAGGTACGGCTTCAGGCGGCGCAGTCGCCCAGCCGTGAGTGTATGGAGGCCAGTGTCCACAAGGCGTACGTGCCAGTCCGGCGCGTTCGAGTTGCCTATCTCGTGCGAGCCATCGCGCAGATTCACGAGCAGGTCGCTGTTGTACACAAGAAAGTTATGGAAGTATTCCTTGATGACTTCCCCTTTGAAACCGCAAGCGATGATGAATTCTTGGAACCCCCGGCTGCCATAAATATTCATGATGTGCCAAAGGATGGGCTTGCCGCCGATCTCCACCATGGGCTTGGGGCGCATGGACGTTTCCTCAGCCAGGCGCGTGCCGAATCCACCGGCGAGAATCACCACCTTGATGCCGCTGTTTCTCTTTTCGTTCAACTGATGTAGCCTGCTTGGCGAGACAGGTGCGATTCCTTTCTGAGGCGTAGGATTAGTGCTCATGCCAACCTCTTACTGAACCAGTTCCAGATCGGACAGTTCCACTTGCGCGATGACCGAGCGCATGATCAACTCGATTGAAACTATTACTTGGAAACTCCCTTTCTTGCGCACGAGGATGCCTTTGAGGCCGTTCAGCGGCCCGCTCTTGATCCTCACTCGTCGGCCGACCGTTAGGTAGGGATGCGGTCTTAGTTTCAGTTGGCTGGCAAGACTTTCCCGCAGAGCCTCGATCTCTTGCTCGGATAGAGCCGCTGGATGGCCGTCGAACCCTACCAAACGCACTACTCCCGGGATCTCAAGTACGCGCAGCCGATCGCGTAGCGGCAAACGGACGAAGACATAGCTGGGGAATAGCGGCAACTCGAGCTGCACGCGCCGATCTTTCCATTGTCGGACTGATTTGTAGAACGGTAGGAAGTACTCAACCGTCCGCCCTTCGAGCTGCATGGCAACACGCTTCTCGTGGTTCGCGCGTGTGTAGGCAACGTACCAGTTCGGCTCGGCATGCGCACCAAGGAGCTCTGGCTTGCGGACGATGATCACGCTGGCCGAATCGTTCCGAGCTCCCGTTGTTGTTTCAAAGGTTCCCATAGGATCCACACAGCTTCGCCCTGTCACTTACAGGGATAAATGTGACCTAACCCTATCAAATTCAATATGTTACAACGACATCCGGCGTCCTACCCCTTACTGTTCCGGCCCATCCTGGCGCCGACGAAACGAACTACAAAACCTTATCCACAAACCAACCGCGCGGATTTGAGAAACTCACGGTCGATCCCCGGACTTGGATGCGCCTGAGGTCACCATGCCGGTAGAGCGCTGGAACAATTTTTGTGGAACAAACTTGATCTCCACCGCGGCCGTCACGTTTCTGGAAGCGTTCGGCTGAATCACAGGAAAGAGCCAACGCTCGTATTGCACCGAAGCGGAAAGGCTGAGGTTGGAACGCACCCAATAATCGCCGCGTACGCCGACATCGGTCAGTGTACCCCCACCGGGAATGAACTCCTGACTCACCTTCTGGTGGCGAAAATTGAATTGCAATCGGTTTCGGGCGCCGAACCAATAGTTTGACCAAGCCTGCGCGCCTTGTCCGCCGCGGCCAACCCAGCTCCCCAAAATGTTGCCGTCATTGGTGTATCCGCTTCGCCATGTCCCATTAAAATAGAAGGTCCCAGGCTCGTTGGTGCCTCCTATCTTGGGGACATCGGTGTATACACCTTCGACGCGAAGATCCAGTTTGGATAGCTTTGGAAAGTGGGAAAAATACAGCCCGGAGTGCCACGCCGACCAAGTGGGATACGCAATGGGTGAATACTCATCGTAAGTCAGGCCATCTGCATAGATGGTTGCCCAATTGCGCAGACCGGGGAGCCGATAGCTGACATCCAGCCCGGACGTTCGTTTTCCAGGCTTATTGGTAGAACCAGCCACCGAGTTTCCGGTATCGAACAAGCTGGCAATCAGCGAGTGCGCGGTGAAGGGGTAACCTTCGCCGCCGAAAATCGTTGTGCGATAAAAACCAAATTCGAAGTTTCGAGTGGGCTTGAAACTGATGTTCTCGCCGTGAATAAAAGGTTGATCCGGCAGGGCCTGGCGCCATTGTCCTACGAGACCGAGAGGGCTAAAGATAAACTCGTATCCCGCTAAGCGTCCGAGGAAAAACTCAGTTCGCACTGGGCCCAGCCAGCCGAGAATACTCGGTAACTTGAGCGGCGTGGTGCGACTAACACGGAACATATCGATCGGCTGCGCATTGGTGCTGAGGGTCAGAGATCCCCCGTCGCCTGGTCCCCAAGAAATGCTTTGGCGTCCAAAGGAAATCTGCCAATTCGAGAACATCAGCCCAACGTACGTATCCAAGAGGGCGGCCTGAGTTATGGCAGGCTGTGGCGTGCCGGGGGGCAGCGGAAGCAGATCCTGCGAGGCAATCACTTGGCGCGTCGCCAGGGGAAAGGCCGGAATGCTTTGCGCACTTTGCACTTCACCGCGCGCGTAGACTACCCATGGGCCTGCTGTCGTGTACGCGGAAAAGCCGTTTACGGTATTCCAGCCCTCGCCGTACGGACGGCCAAAATCGTTGATTTGCGTTTGTCCAAAGTCATAGCCATCCGTAAGCGGCATCCCGGAAATGTGTTCTGTGCGCGAATAAATAGATTCTAAACGGAACGCGCCGCCGTCGTCGCCGTCCCCCTTAGCCTCGCTTTCCGAACGGAACTCGCGTTCCAATGTATCAACGAGCTTCTGCGCTTCGGTGTTTTCTCCTCCAGTAAGCTTGTCTTCGGCTTCGCTTAGCTGTCGCATGCACTCGCGGCGAGTCCAGGGACGTAATCCCGCAAAACCGCTATCAATCAAACCGAGTCCGGCCAAACGGTCGAGAGCCGGATAGACCCAGCTGTCGAGCGGAACATAGGGCGAACCGAGATTTTGCGGACCAGCGGATTCGAACCCTCGAGCGATTGCACTCAAGGATCTCCATTCGCTTCCGCCAAGATTAAAATCGTGGTGCCGGCTGTAAATGTCTTGTCCGACGAGATTACCGATGACGCTGCCGACGACCACATCTGATGGAAAGTGCTGATGCGCCTTCACCCGTGAGACGCTAACCAAAGAAGCCAAGCCGTACGCCATGATCTTCGTAAAAGGCCCGGGGTACTCGTGGGCGATTACCCCTGCCACGGACCACGCTGCTGCAGCATGCTCAGAAGGAAACGACGTGCCGCCACTCTGGAAGAAAGGCCCGCTGCCATCTCCTTGATAGGGTCGTTCGCGCCGCAGCGAATACTTCAATCCTTCCACCATCACCAAACTGTTTAACGCCGCTTCACCAGAAAGAAAGCCAGTCTCGCTCCAGTGCTCATTGTGACTCACGTGACCCAGCGCCCACATTCCAGCCGCCCCACCTACAAGGGCTCCTACACCAGCGTTTGATATTGTTTTGTAATGACTAATCGTTGTAGCGTTTTGCGACAGGTGCTTGCTGAAATCACGATCCGTCACGAAAAGTCCCGCCGTGATACCGCTGAGCGGAACAAGCCACTCCGTATCGGAGAACCGAAGTTTCGCAGGACTCGTCCAGATTTCTCGCTGGTCGCTGATGAACCTTCTCACCAATCCTGCTTGTGTTCCCCGAGACGTTTTCTTCACGGCATTCGTTTCCGTCGACGCATCGCTACTCGAAGAAGGGTTGTCCTTCGCCGGAACAGTTTCCGTCACCCCTTGGTGCGTTCCTGGTTCCTGTGCGTACGGCACACTAAGCTCCCCAACGCTGAAAAGTAGCGTTGATCCGAGAATCGCCAGCAGGGGCCTCTTGTTCATTCGTCCTCATGGAATAGCGACAGCTGCAACCAACGCGGCGGAAGACGCAATTTGCGCTACCGACAGAATATTCTTAAGCGTACTGCTGCCTAGAACCGGCTTCTCCGGCACTACGACTGTGTCGCCCGGACCCATCGTCGCCGAGAGCACACTCCCGGACCAAAGGCCGCCCTGCTTTCCGCTCGTCACCGAACCGTCCGCGCGGATGATGAAGATTTCGCCTTTGTTTGCGAGCTGCGTCGGGCCTCCCGAGCGGGAAAGATACCAACCGGCATTCCTTCCGGGCGTATAGGTGAGGGCATTGGAGTTGTACACCTGCCCGATAACCAGCACGCCTCCGGGCTCTTTCGGGACTGTTAGCGAATCGTCCGCGCGAAGCTCGATATCGTCAGGCGAGCCCGGGAAGTCTTTGCGATCCGGGCGGAGGTGAATTACTAGCCGACCCGATACCGGAGCTTTCCGAAGTGCCTCCAACACGCGCTGGCGTTGCTGGATGGCGGTCTGTTGCAGTGCGGCTTCTTCTGCCCCTGACGTGGATGCAGACGTCTTCACGACCGTGGACTCTTGTTCGAGCCGCTGGATCAGCTCTTGGCGACTCTTCTGCTGAAGGTCGCGCACTTCGTTCCGCTCGAACACACTGGCCCGCGGATAGGCGGTCGGAAGCAGCCCGCCTGCACGCTTCAGTAGGGAACTGAGCCGCTCACCTGGGCGGATTCCATACACACCGGGTTTGCGTACTTCTCCTCGCAACGTGACCACGGCACCGATGTCGCTCCAACCCGCCTGCTGCGGCACGGTTAAAACATCGCCATCGTGTAGAGGTAGATTCTGGTCTTCCTTTCCCGCCTGCGCAGCAGCTAGACTCAAGTACTGATGTCCAGCCTCCACACGCTCTCCAGAGGAATTGGCGATCGCATAATGTGTCAAGTCTCCGCTATCAGGATTCGCGCTTCGCAGCAAACCGCCAGCAGAACGCACCAGGTCTGAGACGTGCATGTTCGCTGCGAGTGGATAACGTCCCGGCCGCGCCACATCGCCTCTTACGTACACGCTTGACGGCGAAACTTGTTCCGGCTGGCGATGCACGAGGATCCGATCACGCGGCTCGACCAAAACATTGTTCAAAGGATCGCCTGCGAGAGCATCGTTTAAGTTGATGCTATAGACTCGTGTGGTGCCATCCGGCAGGCGGCGAAAGAGCTGTGCCGAGTCCAGCCAGGCATCCGACGTGACGCCTCCGGCTTGAAAGATTGCATCGCGCAAATGCTGCTGGCCCGAGGTGCGATAACGCCCCGGGGCACGGACTTCGCCGGTGATTAGCACTTCAGGATCCGGCTCAAAATCGAATCGCCCGAAGATGCGCACCGTGTCAAGAGGTTCAAGCTTCGGCGCTTTATCGGGATGTTCGATAGCAGTTGCCAGATCAAAAGTCTCGACAACCGGATGGTAATCGGGTGCATGTAAACGAATAATCTCGGCATAACGTGTCGAGGGCTCGGGAAGCAAGTCAGCATAGGAAGTCACGAGGTCCGTGAGCTTCATCTCTGGCTTGTAAGAGTATCGGCCCGGCCGCAATACGTGACCCTGAAGGTAAATCGACGCGGAATTGTATGGTGCGATCGGGAAAATGTGTATCTCGTCGCCATCGTGAACTTCAAATCCGCTCATTTGCGTACGAACGGCTTCAGAATCGGTAGTGTCGCTGATTTCGACGCTCAGCATCGTGCGCTTTTCATGGGCTACCAAGCGTTGGACTTCAATATGTCGCAATGCCGCCGCGGGGAGAATTCCTCCGGAAAGATCGAGTACGTCTAGAAGCGTTTTCTCATTGCGTAGTTCGTAGACCGCGGGGCGACGCACCATACCTTCCACAGTCACCACTGGACCAAGCGGCGGAATCATCAGAGAGTCGCCATTCTCGAGTCGCTGCAAATCCCCGCGAATGCCGCGAAGCAATAGGTCGTAAGCGTCCACTTCCTCGATCAACTGCTTACCGCGGAAATGTTGGAGCCGCCGCAGAGAGCCCTGTTGCATCACTCCTCCGGCCGCAAACAGCGCGTTGAGCGGAGTGGAAAGCGAACTCACGTCATACGCGCCTGGCGAAGTAACATCGCCGACCACATAAATGCGCACCGATCGCAGCCGGAGCAGCGAAACGTCTACAGAAACGTCGCGAAATTGCGATCTGAGAGCATGCTGCACGATTTCCTGTGCCTCTCCAAGCGTTCGCCCGGAGACCAGGACAGGCCCCACTTCCGGGAGCGCCACACGCCCTTCGCGATCCACCGTTCGAGGCAGACGTTGTGAAACGCCTCCCCAGAGGTCGATCGAAAGACTGTCGCCTGGCCCGACGACATAGCTCGGCCCGACGGGAAGATCCATGGGGATATAATCCGGATTAGCCGCACCCTTGCGGAAGACATCGAGGCCAAACCTCTGGAGGGGCCGATTGGTCGCGCCCGCCTGTACATAGAGGTCATAGAGGGAAGGCACATCTGCGTACGGATTCGGCCGACGCACCATCCTCACCGGCTCCATTGCGGAAGTGGCCGCGGTAGCGGAATTGCGCCCTCCCGGGTACCGTTCCAAGCTTCGGTCTGACCGCGGTATCCCCGTGTCCGTTGACAATTGGTTCGACTGTGCCATCGAGAGTGATTGAGCATCTGGCTGCGTGGTCAACGGAGCCGAGAGATTGTTCCCACTGGCGTATCCGGGCATACGTGGCGCGGCGTTCAGAGGGGGATTCATTTCGACACGCGCCGAAGTGAGCGCGGTTTCAGGGGAGCCCGTGCTGGGCGGATATCCTGAGCGTTGGTCGTCCGTTAGGCTTGTGCCATCCGGACGCGCCATCTGATTGGGCGAGAATTCTTCCGCCCGTTGGAGCGGCGCCTGTGAACGTGGCACGCGCGCTGGTGTAGTCGTGCCCGACGGCAGGTTCTCGCGATCCTCCCCGAGAGAGGACGGCGTCGCACAATCCGGGACGCTTCGCGGATCACATGCCGCATTACCGCCCGCAGTTGTAGTCTCCCCTAAGTCATCCCGACGCTCGGCGGCGCGCGCAAGCATTTGCGCTCGTTCCTGCCGAACGAGCCGTTGCTCTGCCCCCAGGTCCGAATCAGGATTCAATCGTGGTACGAGGTATCCGTACCTTTGCAGCAGGCGAGTTGCGAGCACGCGGGCACGCAAGTCCGAACGCAACCGCTCAGCTACGGCCACATCTGTCAGATCGGCCTCTTCCAGAATCTGACCGATCGCTCCCGCGTCCTGCGCGAGAAGGCGCTTCAGCTCGACCATCAAACCAGCCTCTGTGTTGATGACTGCGAGAATCTGATCGACTGAAGCCGCGACTCTGTCAAGGTTGTCCGAGATAATATCCTGCGAGTGCAAAGGAATATGCGCCGGAGTCTCCGCTCCGGAGCTTTGCCCGGCACTCGCTGGGGCTTGCCGCTGTGGGTAGGCTTGCGAGCAAAACAAGAGAGCCAAGACTAGCAGGCCAAGCGAGTTGCTCATTTTTTTGTAGTCAAACATAAATTTCTCCCCAGGGCCGGGCATGAATCCTTCAAACTGCTCCGTTCGCGACCATCCTGGTTCGCATCGCACTCAAAATCCCTTCTTCCGACGCTTCGATGTCGTTCGAATGAATATTGAGCGAAGCCCAGTAGTAAACGACGGAGTTTTTTTCCGGGGCCACTGCAATCACACGCACCTCTGGATGCTCACGCAGCAGTTCGTCACAAATGGCTGGCCTTCTGCCGGGATGGTCGAGCGCGATGACGACGAAATTTGGCAGGGTTCTCTTAATGCTCTCGGAAATCTCCGACTCGTCGCCGACTTCGCCGACAATTTCAATGTCGGGTTGATCTGCGAATGTCGTGAGTATAAGCTCTCGCATGAGCCGGGGACGATTCGCCACTAGGACCCGAATAACTTTTTCCATTGCATACTCCGCGCACGGCTGCTTCGGTCCATCGAGGACCGGTCGGTAAGTGTCCATCTTTTCTGCTAGTTAGGGAAAGACTCAAAAAATGCCTATACAGAGCGATTGGTACGCATTGGGTCATGCACCAAGCTGAAATTGATGGATACCAAGAATGACCTAACTGAGTGTACTTAGCCCTCGTTGTGGAACTGCCGGCCAAAGGCTGCAGTGGCGTCGTCCTTCGCGGTATTTAAACAAATAGGCGAGATTCTCAAGGGGTAATCCGGCACAATGCAGGAAAAAACCCTAAGATTACGCCTTCGTTAAGATGGATAAACTTTGCAATATCGATGCTCAAGTGATTATAGCAAATCGATTAATTTCTCTTGACAGAGTCTTGCATCAAGACTACCTTATCGCCTGCCGACCATGATTGGGTCATTGTTTTTTTCTATGACCAAGGCAACGCTCTCGGTCGGAAAACCCAGCATCCGAGGAAACAATGGAGCCCGTGAGCGAATTCGTCCCCTGTTCCTCTATTCGTGTTTTCTTGATGATGGAGAATCGCCTGCTACGTGAAGCGCTGATTCGGCTCTTGCGCAAGCGCTCCGATCTTGTGGTCGTCAGTGACGACGGGGCAACGGACCCGACTGCGTCTCGGCTACTTGAAACTCAATTCGATGTGCTCCTCATCGACTCCATCGAAACCATATGGCCTGCGGCAAAGATTGCGCGTAAAACTAGTGAACAATCTTCTTGCAAGGCCGTACTAATCGGAATGGAGCCTGACGAAGAACTATTCCTGGCCGCCGTCCGTTCCGGCGTGATGGGCTATTTGCTGAAAGATGCTTCGGCTTCCGACCTTGTTGCCGCTGTGCGTGCGGTCTACCGGGGAGAGGCGGTCTGCCCTCCTCAACTTTGCTCCACGCTGTTCCGCTTTGTTGCCCACGTGGTGGACGAGATCCCTGTGAAGCGATCTGCCCGAAGACCTGATCTTACAATGCGTCAGCAGCAATTGATGGTTCTAGTCGCCAAGGGTCTCACAAATAAGGAAATCGCTTCCCAGTTGAACCTTTCTGAGTACACGGTGAGGAATCACATGCACCGAATCCTGAAACAGGTGGACGCCGGGAGTCGTAGTGAAGCTGTGGAGACCATTCGCGCATACGGTTACTCAATCAGTTCATGACCGTATCCTGCCCCCTTACCGACGAACAAAAGTAAGTTATAATTCTGTAAGATTGCGCGATTGATCCGCCGATCGATCTTCAGGGAGTTGCTTTGCAGATTCTTACTATTGCGGTGTTGCTTTTTGCGCTCTTGCCCCTGGTTTACTACCTTCTTTGTCTGTACTGCGTCATCGGCTATTTCCGCAGCCTGCGCAAGACTGCACCGGCAACATCGTCATTCATGCCTCCTGCAAGCATCGTAAAACCTGTGCGCGGTCTGGACCATGAAGCCTATGAGAACTTCGCCAGCTTTTGCCGACTTGATTATCCGGAGTACGAAGTCATTTTTGCAGTGTCCGACCCCGCGGATCCGGTGATTCCAATTATCGAAAAACTCCGCGCTGATTTCCCGTCGCGCTCCATCCGCTTGATTACGAATGTTCCGCGCGTGGGAACGAGCGACAAAGTGAATAATCTTTGCCAGTTAGTCCGAACTGCCAAATATGAATTCGTCGTAATGAGTGACAGTGACGTGCGCGTGGACTCTGATTATCTTAAACAAGTCATTGCTCCCTTTGCCGATCCAGAAGTGGGCGCTGTAACCGCGTTCTACAAGAGTCTGAGCGCTGGAAATCTAGCATCGAACTTGGACGCCCTGGGTATGTACATGGATTCTGCTCCAGCCGCCCTTGCGGCAAAGAAAATCGAAGGCCGGTTGGGGTTCGCCTTTGGCTGGACCATGGCTACATCCAAGACACACCTTAAGAAAATCGGGGGTTGGGAAGCAATGGTAAACCATCACTCCGATGACTTTGAGCTGGGCAATCGTATAGCAGAATCCGGCCATCGTGTGGCTTTGATGACGACGCCAGTCTCGATGGTCTTTCCCAAAGACTCCCTTAAGGAATACTTCAGCCACGAATTGCGATGGTCGATTGGACTCAATAGCGTGAGGCCGTGGGGATACAGGGGGCTGGTATTTACCCACGGACTACCATGCGCTTTTATCGGATCTGCGGTTGCTCTCCTGACTGGTTTTACGTCTTTGGCTGTGTTTTATCTCGTTACCTACCTCATTCTTCGTATCGGTTTAGCTTGGCTCACAGGTGGGTGGGGACTAGGTGATCGTAGGCTTGCCAAAATCTTGTGGCTCGTTCCCGTGCGGGACGCCATTAGTTTCGTCGTTTGGTTGAGCGGATTCTTCTCTGACAAAATTGCCTGGAGGGGCCTGGAATACCGCGTCCAGAAGGGCCGGCTCATTCCCGTTCCCGCCACTAAGCAAAGCCTCGCGCCACCGAGAGAGTCTATATCGCCGGTGGTCAGCTAAGCGCTCGCCTTCTACCTATGTCTCCGGGTTGGACCCTTTGGTGGCCCGCTAGGATTTGAACCTAGGACCAACGGATTACTAGTTCTGAAAAGGGCGATGATGACTGAGTGCGATGCTTCGCTATCGTGTCGATTTTCCGCGCCAGTACCGGCGATTTGCTTCTCTGTCCGACTACTGCTGATTGCTATGGATTTTGACGGAGGGTGGTCACAAAATTGGACACAGTCGGAATGCCAAACGCACTATGGATATTTTCAGCAATGATGTCAGCCGAACGCAGATCGAAGCATCTGGGTCCTGTTCACCCGAGATAGTCACCTCTATATATTAAACTCCTCGCGAATCTCGTTTTGCTGTGAGGATAGTGACACCCTTGTAACTCTCAGCCGAGAGGGTCATAATGCATGTCTCCCCTTTCGAGCGGTGGTCGTGATGCCTTTCTTTCGTCCATATGGCGAGAAACCCAGTCAAGTGGAATGCGCTTGTATTCGGCCTTTGCAACGCTGTGGCCCCTGGATTTATTCGTCATATCGTGGTGTTCCCGCAATAGAGGAAGGGCAAGTCCTGACCGGTCGACATGTCCGTGTCTTCGGGACCGTCCTCTAATGGGATCAACTGACGTCACTGCTTTCGACAAGTCCCGACAAGCCGTCAGTATAGCGATGCGCTACACCCTTCGACTCGGACTTTTCCTAGCTCTATTCGACAGTCTTATCATATTCCCTTCGACCGTCTTGGCTCAAAGCTACGTTTTCGGCAGGGCGGACTTTGGCGCGGGGAAAGAGCCCAGGTCGTTAGCAGTAGGCGATTTCAATGGAGATGGCAAGCTAGACCTGGTCGTCGCTAACAGATCCGACAACACAGTTTCTATTTTGCTCGGCAAACCGGACGGGACTTTCACTTCCAAAGTTGATTACGCGACCGGCCCAAAACCCATCTCAGTGCTTATAGGCGACTTCAATGGTGACGGAAATCTGGACCTCGCTGTCGCCAACGAAAACTGCACCCCTCTCACCGCGGGAGGCTTCAGTTGCGGTGCCGGTTCGCTCAGCATTCTGCTTGGCAATGGAGACGGCACGTTCCAGCCGCATGTGGACTACGCCCTTGGCACAAGGCCGATCTCGGTGGCCGTCGGTGATCTCAACGGCGATGGCAAACTCGACTTGGCCGTTGCCAACAACCTCGACAGTACACTCTCCGTGTTGTTAGGTAATGGGGACGGCACGTTTCAAACGCGGGTAGATCACGCAACGGCTCCATCCCCACAATCGGTAATTCCTGCGGACTTCAATGGCGACGGCAAGCTTGACCTCGCTGTCGGCACTGCCGACTCGGTTTCGATCTTGCTGGGGAGGGGCGATGGTACCTTTCAAAATCACACTGACTTTCTCGTCGAGCCCGGCACTTCGGGGGCTTCTCTCTCCACCGGAGATTTCAACGGAGATGGGAAGCTCGACCTGGCAGCAGCCGGCAGTGGTGCCGTTAACATCATGCTGGGCAATGGCGACGGCACATTTGTACTCGCGGCCGCCTACCCCACGGGGTCCGCTCCTGTCGCGGTGATATCAGCAGATTTCAACGGGGACGGAAAACTCGACCTTGCGATCGCTAATCAGGGTGGTGATGACTCTGTCTCGATTCTGCTGGGGAACGGCGACGGAACGTTTCAGGCGAAAAGCGATTATGGAACTGGATTGATGCCGTCAGGCATAGTTGCAAGTGATTTCAACGGCGATGGCAAACTGGATCTTGCTGTCGCCGACGCGAGTTGCTCTCCGTCTAGCTGCGTGGCGGCTGGGTCTGTCTCGGTGCTGCTGGGCCTTGGCAACGGCACTTTTGTAGGCAAAACGGACTATGGCACGGCCAGCGGACCTCTGTTCACGACCTCGGCAGATCTCAACGGGGACGGAAAACTCGACCTTGCGGTCGCTAATCAGATTGGCGACTCTGTGTCGATTCTGCTGGGGAACGGCGACGGAACGTTTCAGCCTCAAGCGTCCTTCCCTACAGGCCACCTTCCCATTTGGGTTATCGGGGGCGACTTCAATGGCGACGGGAAGATCGATCTGGCCGTTGTCAATCAGACTTGCACAAACACTCCTTGTGGCCCTGGTTCGGTATCTATTCTTCTCGGCAACGGCGATGGCACCTTCCGTCCACATGTGGACTATCTCGTGGGCATAATTCCCTTCTCGCTAGCTGTAGGCGATTTCAACGGAGACGGCAAGCTCGACCTCGCGGTTGCGAACAACGGCTTGGGTGCTGGCAATACAGTTTCGATCTTGTTGGGGAATGGAGATGGGACCTTCCGGCCGCATGTCGATTACTTGGCGGCTGCAGCACCAGTGGCGGTGGTAGCCGGCGATTTCAACAAAGACGGCAAAGTTGACCTGGCCGTAGCGAACGGTACTGGCACTGTATCCGTTCTGCTCGGGAATGGAGACGGCACGTTTCAGGCTCACGTCGATTATCCAACACCAGGTGGCGCGTACTCGATGGCGGTTGGTGACTTCAATGGAGATGGCAGTGCCGACTTGGCGGTTGGTACCGACAGTCCAGTCGTTTCCATTCTTCTCGGCAATGGGGACGGCACCTTTCAGCCACATGTGGACTATCCCTCGAGCGGTCTCCGGGATCTAGTCAATGTGGGCGATTTTAACGGAGATGGCAAACTCGATCTGGCGGTTGGCCTGGGAATCTCCTCGAGAGCTTCCATTCTGCTAGGTAATGGCGATGGGACATTTCGTCCCCCCGTGAACTATATGTTAGCGAATAGTGCGCTTGGCGCGGTAGCTGCGGGCGATTTCGATGGGGACGGCGGACTTGACTTAGCTGGCGCGGATGGCAATACTGACACCGTTTCTGTAATCCTGAACATTCCCTTCAAAGCCGTATACCCGGCGGCGATCACGTTTGGTTCTCAGGGGGTGGGCACGACGAGTGCGGTTCAGACACTTACCCTCAGCAATCCGAGTGGAACATCATTCAACCTAGCAGGTATTGCCACAACCGGAGATTACCTTGTGGCGAGCAATTGCGGTGCGAGCCTTTTGCCGGCATCTAGCTGCACAATCAATATCCGCTTCTCGCCAACGACCACGGGTGTCAGAACGGGCACAATCACTCTAGTCGACAGCACTCGGAGTAGCCCGCAAGTCATCCCTCTGACAGGCACCGGTGTCAATAGCCCCTTCCTCAGTTTGTCCCAGACAAGCCTCAAGTTTGGGTCGCAGGCAGTGGGAACCACCACGGCACCCAAGACCGTCGTACTTGCCAATACGGGTGATGCGACACTGAGTATTACTAGCATCGTTGTCACAGGTGCTGACAGCGCTGACTTCAGTCAGTCCGGCACATGTGGGAGTTCCCTCTCGACGGGGAGCAACTGTACCGTCGGTGTGACTTTCGCACCGACGGCCGGTGGCGCGCGTACGGGAGCGATCACCATTACCGACAACGCGCCCGGCAGCCCCCACTTGGTCGATCTGACAGGAATCGGCCTCGTTCCCCAAGTCAGCCTGAGCGGCACATCGCTCACATTCACCTCCCAAATCGTGGTCACTACGAGCCCTCCTCAGACTGTAACCTTGAGCAATACGGGCGGCGCGACACTGAACGTCACGCAGATTTCCGTCTCTGGTGACTTTGCCCAGACGAACAACTGCGGCACGTCCCTGGTCGCAACAAGCTCCTGCCAGATCTCGGTAGCATTCACGCCCACAGCTGGAGGCACAAGGTCCGGGACATTGACGATTAATGACAATGCGCCGGGTAGTCCACACACAGTTGCGCTAAGTGGAACTGGGCAAGATTTCTCATTGGCACCCAGCGGGCAAGCGACAGCGACCATCATGCCGGGACAAACAGCCAATTACACATTGGCTGTTACGCCCGTTGGGGGGTTCAATCAAACCGTGGCGCTCAGTTGTAGCGGAGCACCGGCGCAGTCCACTTGCTCAGTATCGCCCAACCCCCTTGTGCTCAATGGGTCGGCGGCTGGCTCGATTGCGGTAAAGGTGACGACTACCGCAGCTTCGCTCGCCATGCCCACCCGGTCCGCTCCGCGCCGTTACCAGCGCCTGTATCTAGTCGCAGAGTTGCTGGTGCTTTCACTTGTGTTCGCATTGCTTAACCGGCGCCCACGCCGGCGCCCACGCTTGGCATACGGGCTTGCGCTTCTTCTCGTTTTTTGCGCCGGACTAATGATGTCGGGATGTGGCGGTGGAAGCAGCAGCGGTGGAGGCGGTGGAAATCAGGGAACACCAGCGGGCACCTACACCATAGTGGTGTTGGGTACGTTTACCTCAGGCGCGACTTCATTAACGCACAGTGTGAACTTGAATCTCGTCGTGCAGTAGGTGGCCCAAAGCGACGCTGTTGCCTGCCACGATACACGCAATTCCTGCTTTGAAAACGTAGCTAAACCTTGTATCGGAAATGAGATGAGGGCCTCACGCTCGTTCCCAGTTTTTTGGGGAGAAAGATTTTCAAGATTTGGCATCGGCGGCTGAGCCCTAATCGCCAGAAAATTCACTGGGGAACGATCCGCTCGCCGAAAGGCTACGAGCCCACTTTGAACAAGAGCGGCGTACGCCTCGCCACGGCACCCGCAAAGTCCTCAGCGTGCTATCGATCGCTCTGTATGTGCTCTCCGATCCGCGCTGGCAGCAACAGGCACAAAAACGGTTAATGCAAATTCTCGCGCGACTGGCGCAGGGTCGTGGAGTGGCGCTTCGGCCCGCCTTCTCGCCCTAACAAGCAGAGCTCGTTTCTCTTCTTGCCATCCTCGACCCTCTTCTTCTGTCGTGTGGGAGAATATGGTCTGCTGTGCTCCGCGTTCGGAATGCCGACTCGCTCTGGCCGTGTGGAATCACTCCGTCTGTCTGACTTCCGCAAATGATGAATCAATCGCGGAGTGCCGCGAGACAGTTCACCGCGCTAATAAATCTCGCCGGGAAGGGGAGCCGCATTGAAACTCGTGGTCATCCGAATACCCCGCGAGAGCGCCCAAATACTGGGGGAGGGCAAGTCACCGCAAGTCACCAGCCATCTTATGCGGAGTGTGACAGTTTGCTATCATGTTGGGTTACCGCGCCAGTAGCGGCTAATTCTCACTCCCGCCTCTCTGCTTCCACTCGCTATGGTTCTTGATGGAGACGGGCACAAAATAGGCAAGTTTTTCGCGAAGTGATTCTTTCTGGAAGTCGAGTCCGGGGCCAGCCGCCCCCACCGAGGGGTCGCACTGGCAATAGGGCTAGCGCTCTGATCCAAAAAAATTTTAAAGTGCCATGCAGTCACCGCTTCCAATAACGCCATCAATCGAAACATGGCCAGGAGTTATCACAGAAAGCTGGTCGGACGGCGGCAGCTATGTTATTAATTTCACAGTCGGCCAGAGTTTTGGCGAATGACAGGTTGTCAGAATGGGCCGGTTGCGGCCCAGGTTTCGCCGAGTGGCCAGCTGGTTGTTTCGGAATGACCGGCATCTGGGAGCCGGAAATGCGGTTTCTTGCCTTCACTTTCTTAAATCAGACCGCATCAGTACCGCCAATTGACAAGCCAATTGAGCGTGCTCACGATTCGACCGAGTTCCATTTCCGAGACTGCCACATCCCCAATTGCGACTTTGCGAGTAATGTCACTGTCGTTGGGGCCTACGGAAGGTGCACATCATGACTCATAGAATTTGGTATATGTTGATCGCCGCAAGCGTGATCCTATTAGCTTCGTTAAGCGGCCTGAACGCACAGCAGTTCCCGGGTGAGGCGATCTCAATCGGCAGCGATGACATCGGCGGCGTGGTCTCGAGCACCAAGGGACCGGAAGCGGGCGTTTGGGTAATCGCGGAAACGGCCGATCTGGCGACCAGATTCGTGAAAATCGTCGTTACGGATGATCGAGGGCGCTATGTCCTGCCGCAGCTCCCCAAGGCCAACTACAAAGTATGGGTGCGCGGCTATGGGCTCGTGGATTCGCTCCCGGTCGAGGCCGCGCCCGGCAAGGTTATCAATCTTAATGCGGCGGTGGCGCCGAACGCGCAGGCAGCGGCGCAATTTTACCCGGCCATTTATTGGTTTTCCATGTTGCGGGTGCCGGACAAGAATGAGTTCCCCGGCACCGGGCCCAAGGGCAACGGCATTCCAGAAAACATGAAGAGCCAGGGCCAATGGCTGCATCACTTGAAGACGGATAGCTGCTGGTCGTGTCACCAATTGGGGGATAAGGCCACGCGAGAGATTCCAAAAAGCCTTGGACATTTCGATTCGTCGACCGCCGCCTGGGCGCGGCGCGTACTCTCGGGACAAGCCGGTAACAACATGATTAACGGTCTCGGCCAGTTAGGACCCGAGCGAGCCTTGCCGATGTTCGCGGATTGGACCGACCGCATTGCGGCCGGCGAGTTGCCGCCTATCCCTCCGCGACCCCAAGGTGTCGAGCGAAACGTCGTCATTACCGAATGGGACTGGGCGGACCCCAAGGCCTATCTCCACGATGAGATCGCCACTGACAAGCGCAATCCCACATTGAACGCCAACGGGGCAATCTACGGGGCTACAGAGCTCAGCACGGACTATCTGCCGGTTCTTGATCCGGTGAACTCCGTGACAAGCCAAGTGAAGTTGCCAGTTCGCGACCCCAAGACGCCATCGAGCGCAGACGACACGATCGGGGCGCCTTCGCCGTATTGGGGTAACGAAGCCATCTGGCACAGCCAAGCGAATGTCCACAACCCGATGTTTGATGCGCGGGGGCGAGTCTGGATTACCTCCAGAATCCGCCCGAGCGAAAACCCCTCATTCTGCAAAGAAGGCTCCAGCCACCCTTCGGCAGTCTTGTTCCCCCTCAAAACGAGTGGCCGGCAACTCGCTGTGTACGATCCAAAAACGAAGCAGGTCACGCTCATCAACACGTGTTTTGGTACGCATCATTTAGTGTTTGCTGAGGATGCCAACAATACATTATGGACGAGCAGCGGTGGCGGCGGCGGAGCGGTAGGTTGGCTGAATACGAAGATGTTCGACGAAACCCGCGATGAAGTGAAGTCACAGGGCTGGACAGCGCTTATCCTCGACACCAATGCCAACGGAAAACGCGATGAGTATGTGGAGCCTGATCAGCCCATCGATCCCACTAAGGACAAGCGGATTAACGCCGCTTTCTATGGGGTCACTGTGAGTCCAGTGGATGGTTCGGTCTGGGGGACGGTCCTGGGATTCCCAGGTGCTGTCGTGCGGCTAAACCCTGGACCAAATCCCCCGGCAACCGCCCTCGCAGAGATCTACGAACTGCCTTGGAACCATCCCAATGCGCCTGTTCACGGTTTCTCGCCGCGCGGGCTCGATATCGATCGCAATGGCGTGGTGTGGACCGTGATTGCCAGCGGACATTTGGCGAGCTTCGACCGGCGCAAGTGCAAAGGGCCGCTGAACGGGCCGACGGCGACTGGGCAGCAGTGCCCCGAAGGCTGGACGCTCTATCAATTACCGGGGCCGCAGTTGCAGGGAGTCACCGACCTGGGAAGCGCCGAAGCTAGCTACTACGACTGGGTCGATCAGTTCGACACGCTCGGGCTGGGCAAAAATGTGCCAATCGCGACCGGCAATGGGAATGACGCCCTGCTCGCGTTGTTGCCTGAGAGCGGAAAGTTCGTGGTGCTGCGCGTTCCTTACCCCATGGGATTCTACGCGAAAGGGATGGACGGCCGCGTCGACGATCCTACAGCTGGCTGGAAGGGCAAAGGACTGTGGGCAACCTATGGCACGCGAACTCCTTTTCACGCGGAAGGAGGCAAAGGAACGACGAGCAAGGTCTTGCATTTCCAGCTTCGCCCCGACCCGCTCGCGCACTAGACGATAAACGCACGACAAACGCATTCCGGATAATTCTGAACTGGCTGGCAATTGGCTTAAAGGCAAAATGAGGGCGGGGAAACTATCGTCCTGACGAAAACGATTCCTTCCTCTTCGGGTCTCGCCTCTGATGCCAGTTCCAAATTCGGCTGCTTCAAGAAAGTGCCAGACAACTTAGAGGAGACGGATCGGTTCTGTGCCGGTATTCGGATGGCAAGCGTCTTCTCTTGTTGGATGCATTTGGATGTATTGAATGTTTGCGGTAGAAGACGCAATCAGACTGTTGGATCAGTTCAGAGGGCAGACCTGTGTGAACGGAACTTCCTGAATTCGGTTCACCCGTGCTATCGAAAGCGGCTAAAGGGCTAAAGGCCCCAGTCATCCCAGTTCAGACACCGGGAGCGCCCGGAATCCATTGGCGAGTGGAAAACTGTTCCGCGTGCGAGAAACAACAGCTCCCGTGATGACTCTCGATTTTCCTACGGCTTTCTGAACGAAATCGAGATTCACCGCATCACTGTGGGCCGGCAATTCGGTCCACTTCGCTTCAAAGAGTTCCAACCGTCCGCCAACATCGACCACGAAGTCCACCTCGCGTGTGCGATCACGCCAAAAGAAGAGACTCCCTGCGCGTCCGGCTCGACGTTCACGACCACGTAGCTGAGCGAAAACAAATGTTTCCCAGACCGCGCCCGCCGCTGGTGACTGACGGAGGGCGTCTTCAGAACGGATATTCAATAATGCACAAAGGAGTCCGGTATCGGCCAGGTATAGTTTGGGGCTCTTCACGATGGACTTGGTACGGTTCGAGAACCATGGCTCGAGCAGCACTACTTGCCCGGAAGCCTCCAGCGTGGACAGCCAATGGTTAGCGGTGGAAGGAGCGATACCCACATCACGCGCTAGGTCAGCCTTGTTAAGTAGGTTCACCGAACGCAGGGCGCAGGCACGCAAAAAGCGCTCGAAGTCCCTTAGATTCCCGACGTTGGCCAACGATCGTACGTCACGCTCCAGATAGGTGGCCAGATATGAGTTGTAGAAAGCCAGGTGGTCAATGTCCGGGTTGGCGTGCAGTTCCGGGAACCCGCCCCGGACGATGGCCGTCTCCAGCGCGGTTTGCGGCAACGCGGCGCTAATCTCGGCTAAGGAAAGGGTCTCTAGTTCCACAATGTCCGCCCGCCCCGCTAAGGATTCCGAGACGCTCTTCATTAAGGTAAATTTCTGCGAACCGGTAAGAAGGAATTGCCCGTGGTGTGTGCGACTGGCGTCCACGACTACCTTGAGATGTCGGAATAAGCCTGGCGCGTATTGCACTTCATCAATGATGGCCGGCGACGGATGGCGACGAAGAAAGTTGTCCGGTTCTTTTTCAGCCTGTTCCGCTTCGGTAGGGAGATCAAGAGAGACAAACCCATGATTCGGAAACAGCCGTACAAGCGTGGAGGTCTTTCCGGTCTGGCGGGCACCTGTCAGCACGACCACGGGGCGGGTGCGTGCAGACCGCTGCAGTTTAGGCTCGATATCGCGAGTTATCCACATATGCATAATATATGATGCAATCGAATATTTTGCTACACCCTTCATTAGCCTCTACTTGAGCGGTTCCCGCTGAGAAATTCCGGCCGAAGGAAATGTGTTTTTTTTTGATTTCTACCTTTACATACAGAACTTACAAGGCTGTTGGAGACTGCCAAGTACTTGACAATACCCAGTAGTCGGACACCTCTCGGGTTGGCCATCGGGTCAAAAAACTCGACACTGCCAAGGCCTCGGCCAACGCAACCACAAGTGAATTTGCAAGTGAGGAATTTCCGCTCGGAGCACACTTCGCATTTGCATCACCAGGATCAGGAATAGAGCGAGTATGGACGAGGGCGGGGATGAAAAGGACGCTCCAGCGCCAGCAGGATCACTTAGCGTATGAAGACAATTGCAGGAACCGGAGACCGGGTATGGTCGGAAGGTCGCGATCATTCGTAAGAAAGGCGGTGCAGCCGAACGCTAATGCCTCCACAACCTGGAGTCAATCAGGCGTCTTGAGTCCCCCTGCGGCTCGTAGCTGTGCGGCGGCGGGCAGATGGTCTCCAGAACGGTAGGGAACGACCAAGACTTCAAGCAAGGTAAGCCAGGAGGTAACCAACCCTTGCGGCCCTGACTCACTTCTCTAAAAAGGGGCTCAACCAGCGGAAGAAACCGGGGATGTTCTTCAATGAAGTAGATGAAAATGGCTGTGTCCACCCCTACTGGACCACGACCGAGATTCCCCATCAATCCCATGAGGCCCGTTCTCGCTCAACATGTTTCGCTGGGTCAACTCCTCTCCAATGCTCTTTGCCCAACCCCTTGAGATCAAGAATCGACAGAGGTTTCGGCCTTTCCAGAGCGTCGCTGAGAAGATGAGTAACCTCCTGAGCAACCGAGCGGTGCTGGCGCTTCGCTCTGGCCTGGAGCTTCCGGTAGAGAGAGTCCGGAAGGTTCTTGATGTTCAGTATTGCCATGGGTTTACTCCTAAACTCCTCCATAATGGAGGAACGATCAGAAACGAATCAAGGCATTTGCGACATAAGCGTCGAGAATGCAGTTAGGTTCTAGACCGGAACAACAACACCCCACCGGTAAACCCCGAAGCTAAGGACTGATCCTCACTTGTAGCTACTTGATTTGTAGACGCGCAGATGAGGACTAAAGTGTTTATTTTGCGGTGCATGATTGGGAGCCTCTCTATATCGCGGTTGGGGGCGTTTGATCCTACACCGCCAACGGCGCAAGACCAGATGGGGGCGCCTGGTGAGAGCCGGATTATCGCCGCAAGCGTCGCAAGAAAGATCGGCAAGACCGTCCAGTTCCTGCCGCAATGGAAGTCTGCTTGTTCTGCTTGTTCTCCTGTCTCGACGAAGAAAGCAGAAATAGGTGTAAAATTGCCGCGCTTAGAAAGCCAAAGTCGTGGGCATTCTGCTCGCAAATGTCGATACGGCTTGGACTGAGGCAATGAATAAGAGGAATTTCATCAAGCTCTTCTCTGCAGTGATTGCGAGCCCGGTTATCTCCTCTCTCATGGCCCGCGGGACGACAAAGGACAAACTG
>Ga0307474_10000139_pt1 | contig 53106 bp, 43 predicted proteins | sample atmos_gasesECM1C_2_FD_203312 | JGI IMG/M metagenome (GOLD analysis project Ga0307474, IMG submission 203312) | Hardwood forest soil microbial communities from Morgan-Monroe State Forest, Indiana, United States - atmos_gasesECM1C_05 | ecosystem: Environmental > Terrestrial > Soil > Temperate... | reverse complement strand
TGCACCTAGGCCAATCGAACCATCCATTCCGTAAATCTTTTAGAATGAATGGCGGGGACGACGGGACTCGAACCCGCGGCCTCTGCCGTGACAGGGCAGCGTTCTAACCAACTGAACTACGTCCCCACTTGCTTTTCATACGGTTAGCGCCAAACCCGCATGTTTGCTGTCTATTCTCGCTGTCAACCGTTTCGCCGGTTTCAACTGTTTCCACCGGATCTATCTAAATTCCGGGAGAAATGGACAGCATGGACAGCACGTCAAACTGGCTTCCATACCGCCCTCGTACAGCCGCGATCCAGAACATCTGTCCCTGCTCTGTGATTGAATTGTAGCAGACCGAATTCAGATCGGTATAGGAGAAGAGGCGCAAAGTCGTACTCTATGCCCATGCGTCGCGATGCAAACGCATCGAGTGTCGATGTGTGGGAGCGTTATTTCTGCCATCTACGTCTGATTGTAAATTGGGGCGCTTTTTCTCTGCCGGGTGAAACTCCTGGGCCAAGAGACTCTGGCAAAATGTCCACGAAAAGTCTGCGGCGTTTCGCAGTACAATAGAGGTAATCGTAAGCCGCTCTTCGTCCCCGGAGGTCTGCCATGTACATTCTGGTTCCGTGGAAGCCAGTCGTTCTCGTGTGGGGATTGCTGAGCGCGATGATACTCTTCGGCTTCGTTGCATCATCGGTACTTCAAGGAAAAGATCCCTTCGCGCCCGGTGCGACCATCACGCATCCCGCAGTGGTGAAAGCGGGCGCTGCGCAATCGGGACAACAACGTAAACACTCCAACAACGCGGCTCGGACTCCTAGTCGGTAAGACCTTCACGATCTCTTGCTGCTCATTTGTTTTGCTTACCTTTTTCGCTCACTTCCTCGCGTCATTTGCGTCGCCAATATTTTTTCTATCCTTTGCTTCAGGATGACTTCTGCGGGAGAACGCCCTTGGCGTCCGAGCCATGAGACAAAGTCCTTCATCTTCACTTCGTGCTTTACGGGCGGTTGTTGTACAAGAACCGTTACAGTTGCGAACCCCTGACCGATCTCTCCTACCCAGTTGTCCTGCTGCAAAGCCGCAAGAGCGGTGGCGATCGCTTCATAGAGTGTCTCCGCGGTGACCTCTATGGAGTGCTCAACGTCTCGAAGATCCTTAACCGCAACTGTGCAAGTTCGCAGAGCCACACCTAAGAGCGTAGCATATTCGCCTTTTGTTCGCTATCTAGCGAAGGTCAGTCCCGCGCGGGCTGAACCGTGCTGAACTAGAATACTTTCGTCGCCATGCTCACAATTCTTCTCGTCACTGCCAACAGTCGCAACGCTGCCCCTGATCTTGAATACGAGCACCGCTTGATCGTGAGGGCAGTCCGCGAGGGTGGAGATGCGTCCATTACTGTTGAGGCCCTACACATCAGAACGGGCTCTTGTCGTCGAGGGTTTCTTCCTCGTCGTGCGGTGCTTCGGTTTCAAGAGGACTGTCCGGAGCAGGCGCTACGTTCGCGCCTCCATCTTTGGACTGCAAACCCCACGCAGCAATAATGTCTGGAAGTGGAAAGGAGTCTTTCTCATTGGTCCATTCATAGAAGGGGGCGGCAGTCTGGCTGTAGGGTCCGGGATTGGGTCGGTCGAATTGAACACGGGTCGGTACGTGGAATGCGCTGCCGAATACAATGGCTTCTCCGGAAGCGAGTATCGTAACCTGGTCCAGAAGCCGCCGGGCTTGTGTCGGAATGATACGGCGGAAATGCTCAATGTCGTCAGGATTTTGTAGCCTGTGACTTATGAAATTCGCACACTGACTGATAATTGTCTGGCTAATTTCACTCGGTCGCTGACTCGCGATAATCAACGAGAATCCGAACTTGCGTCCCTCTTTGGCAATCCGCTCGAACGCTAGTCGGGATAAAGTTTGCCCCCGTTGTTCATCTACACGTGGAGGACGTGCGTAGTTATGGGCCTCTTCGAGAACAAGCACCCACGGATGCTTGTAGCGACGAGCAGCGGCGAGATTCTCGCGCGCTTCGAGTAGGACGCGGCCAATGACTGAGCATGCATAGGGCAATACCTCATGGCTCAACATTGAGAGATCGATAACCGAAACACGGGGTCCATTTTGCTTACCTAGACCGATCCGGCTCATCCAGTCGGCCAGAGACGTAAACACGGTGGGTTCGTCTTCATAATTTAGGAAGGATTGCCAGCGCGGATCGTCCAGCCGCGTTTTTAATCGTAACTTCATCGTGGTTAGATGAGCTTCGATTCGGGCCGCGTCCTCGGGTGCGGTCGCACTATCAAGGAGTGTAGGATCAACCAAACGTGTTTTTGGAATATAGCGTGGACTATCGGCAGTCGTTGCACTCAATGTGGCGACGGCTATATCGCCAGCAATAATCCCTTTAAGGCTTCCAATCACGAGCTCCGTGGCGGTGCGAATTTCAGCCTCGTTTTCAGGAGAGTTCCAATCGAGTTTTTTATCAAGCGCATTGTATTGATCTTTATAGGGGAGTAAGGTCGCACGCAGTTCTTTCAAACCAGCGACCTGTTGTTGCCCCACGTAGTCCTTCAATATCTTGAACTGCCTACAGCATACCTGCTTAAAAGGTTTATTACCTGCATCTAGAGTTTGCAATATCATGTTTGCTTTTGTTATGGCGTGGCGCAAAAGATTGGTGGGTTGCGTAGTTGTTGTCCCACCACTCGGTGCCTTAGCTATCGCCCACCAATCCTTGAGAACCGGCTCTTGCGTTTGTTCCGATGCGCTTAACCATGCGCAAATTTCCGTCGCATTGAAGAACCACAGAGGGATACTGAACTCGGCGCCATTCAGGTAGATGTGATCTGGCTTTCGATCTTTTTGCTTGTCAGCTTTTATGAACGCCCGACCGTATTCTCCATTGATATCCAAAATGAAAACGTGAGGTTCATTACCAGCATCATTAAGTGCCTTCATCGCTTTCTGTAATAGGCTTGACACCGAATATGATTTTCCAGAACCCGTATTCCCGACAATGGCGAGCGGGCGCGAGAAAAGATCATTGTAGGAAGCCTTGACCACACTGGTGGGCTGACCGGTTGGACAACCGATGCGTAGATCATAATCAAAATCATGCCCTTCATACCCATCCGGCTTATTTCGCTGTGGAGGCGTCTCGAATACCGCCCTTAGGGTATCGGGCGAACAGATCTCTGCGGGTGTATCGAGAGTTGGCAAAATAGTGATTCCAGGGCTGAACACTCCTTCTTTGTCCGCCTGCTCGATAGTGCCAAGAAGTTGTACGTGAGCGATCCGTCGTGGCTTAACGAGCTCCAAGGTAAGGTCGTCCCCAGTCGACGGGTCGTAGGTTTCGCGGGCTTCAAGGTCAGTGATGATGCCGATTACTAGCTGCCCAGCACCGATCGAAAATGTGAGGTAAGCGTTAATTGCTACGGCCTTTTGTACCCCGTCCAACGTCGCTCTTAGCGCAGACTTTGTGTCTGGGAGGACCTCCACTTTCACGCGAAAACCCTGAACAGCTACGATGTGGCCTATGATACGGGGATTTTCCATAATTATTTATCAGATCGCGATGTCCTCAGGGCCGCGTTCTGCGTTGTCGTTGGAGGCCTTGATTTGCTTTTCAAAGCGGCGCAAGCGCAGAAAATCATCAAGCCACTGAACATCGGGCATGATTGAGCGGGCGAAATCGTCGAAGGTTGCCAAAGTGAAAACACGCGAGTTGAAGGCCGCTTCTGTCGGCGTCAGTACAAACGCCCGCTTTCCCAAGTCTTTGTACCGGCGCACGCGATCGATAGTGCTGCTTTTCGGATTTGGCTCGACCACTAACATCACAAGCGACGGGTTCATGAGCGCGGTTTCGATAATTCGGCTGACGTGGTCATCTCCGAACCCGTAACCTAATACGAGGAGAAAGGTCTGTGGCGCGCTTAGTCTAATCTGGAACAATCGGAATAGGTGGGCGAAAGGCATTGTCAAAGTTTGAGCAAACTTATTCGCCGTTGGAAGGATGCCAACTGCCGGCAGATCGTCGGTTAAGTCTCTAAGTTTTGTAGCCTTCTCTGCAGCTCCAAGTTGTCGATACGTAGTGAAGTCACGAAGATCAGGGTGACGAGCTCGCAACTCGTCGTTGCGCACTTGCCAATGGATGGACCCATGTAGCTTGTACAAGTGCAGAAACTTATCGAAGCGCCGCACTCGACCTTCAGCGATCTCTCCAGGGTAGTAGATGTCAAGGCCATACACGGAAGGATCGAACCTGGCTTCCGCTCGACCCGTGAATCCATCGAAATATTGGATACCCAGCAATTCCAGAGCCTGTTCAAAAAGCGTGTCGTAGTTCAGCGTAAACAGGTGGGCCCGGCCAAGATTGCTGTCTCTCGCGACTAGTTTCGCCAGAAATGCTAAATGTGGTGGGATGTCCGGAGTATCGGCAGACGGTTCCGTTCCAGGAAGAGTGAGAGCACATTCCGCGAAAATGGCTTTGCCAATATTCGCAATCAACGATGATAGTTCTTCTGCAGTGGGGTTGACGGGGCCTCGCCAGCGGACTCCGCTGAATGGCGAGGATGGAATAGAGCCGATGAAGTTGGCGTTCACCAAATATGAGAGCCAATCCTCGAAACCGATCTTCTTGGCCCCATCTCCCACAGAGGGAGTAGTGCGGGCATCAATAATGGCGCCGACATTTTCGGGAAGGTCAGGCAAGGCTTTAACTGTGGCGAGCACGTCGTTCTCAAGGTTTACCATCGTCTTACCGCCCGACGAGACTGTTGTTCCGGCACCGGTAAGGACGACTAGGTTCTCCATGCGGAGCCATTCGGCGATGAGCGCTTGAAGGCGCTGCCTGGCGTCCTTGGAGCTCATCGTGGTTAGTAAATCGCTGATCTTCCCGTCGTCGGACGGGCCTATCAGCCGATACTCACTTGGACTTTCTTTCGACTCTTCTGCTGATTCGTCTGCCATTGCTCCACTTCCAAATGGCTCAAATCTAGAAGATACACCCCAGACGCCCGTGCCGAGAGAACAAGAAAGGATTCTATTCAGTTTTCAAAGGCAGCTCGCTTGAAGGGGGCTAGGCCACGAAACGGGCAAATTCCACCATTGTCGTGAATTCTGGGCTTTCTGAATGGAGAAAGAGAGCCGGCAGGTTCGGCGGTAACTCGATAGCTGAGGCGAGTAGACCATGACTCAGAAGGGTCCGATTACAACGCTTTGACCACTTCGACTGCGGTGTCGAGCTGAGTGTCTATCCTTTCTTTAAGTCCATCTCGCGAGAGTTCAATCGAGAACTTTGGAATGATACCGTTGTTTTCTAGCATCCGCCCTTGCCAGGTAAGGTAAGCGGCGACTGGCAGGCCAAGAATGTATCCGTGACCAACTTTGTATGCGCTGCCGCTCAGGAGACGGCCGGGCGTCTTCGTTCCAACGATGGTCGCCAGATTGTTCTCCTCGGCAAATGCTGAGACCATCTCGCCCGCGCTCGCGGTGTGTTCGTTCACTAGTAGCACGACCCGACCGTGGAATCGTCGCTCGCCGAGTCCTTCGGTGACCACTAGGATAGATTTTTCAACGAAAGCGTATCGGGCCGCCAACCATATAAGAGTCGCCTTGTGGGACGGAATTCGCCCGAATCGAGTCAGTTCCTCACGACGATAGCCCCCCTCGCGACGTTTCCGCGTGAGACTGTAGCCAACCTCAAGTTTTCCGGGCGTCAAATAGCTCATCAGGCGTAACCCGCCGATTCCTCCGCCTGTGTTGCCGCGTAGATCGACAATGAGCCGACTGCATTCGGCGAGTGCAGCAATGCCGCGGTCGATGTCCTTCGCCACGTCGATTCCGATGGCGCCCGGAAACATTGCGACTCTCAGCAATCCAATTTCATCGCTCAGCTTTTCAGTAGTGACCGCCTGCGGCGCCGTGACCGGATGCTTCTGGGACTTTGGCATCGGCAATTGAACATTGACCTTCTGCACCTCACCGTGCAGGTTTTCAATGAGAAGGCTTGCGGACTCGCCAACGGAAAAGGTCAGGTCGTTTGGGGGCAAAACCTCGCGTCCACCGCATTCGAGCAGCAGATCGCCCGGTCGTATCCCGGCTGCGAACGCTGGCCCCCCTTGATGCACGTCTTGAAACATCCAGCGCTCACTTCCGTTTACGCCGATCCGCTGCAGAGTCGCGTTGATTGCGTGGCGAGCTGGAATATTGCGCATCCCCGCATGGCGAAACCCGGTGTGACTGGTCTTGAGTTCGGCAACTAGCTTGTGGATTTCTTTCTCGAAGACCTCCGGTTCGGTAGTCGCGAGGATCTGGTTCCGACGCTCCCGAACCAAAGCATTCCAATCCACACCGTTCATTCCGGGGTCGAAATGCTTGGTCGCTACCAGTCGGCAGACTTTGTCGAAAATCTTTGTGCGCTCGTCAAGAGTCAAATTCATTGCTGTTTGATTCCAATCGGGGCTGAAGTCTCTCCAACGGTGATGAACGCCGCCCAATAGAACGGGCTCAATTGGTCTCCATACTTCGCCAGCAGATCCAGTTTGGCATTGCGCAGAGCAGAGCTGGCGTTTTCCCCTTGCGCCAATCGCTGATAGAAACGCTCCATGAGTGCGCTCGCGGAAGTGTCATCAGCACTCCAGAGGCTTGCGACAACTGATTTCGACCCCGCTACCAGAAACGCTTCCACCAAATTACTGATGCCCTCTTGCCCCTGCAATTTTCCCACTCCGGTATCGCATGCGGACAGTGTCGTTAGTTCCGCGTTCAACCGTAGCCGGATGATTTCGCGCACCTGCAGTAAGCCGTCGTCGCCAGATTTTGGATCGGCCCCGAGGACAAGCGCTGATCGCTCCGGATACTGCGTGTCGGCGAACCCGTGAACCGCCAAATGCAAAACACGAAACTGATCGAGCGGTTCTTTTTTAAAGGCGGTCTCGGTCGCGTCCTTGGCCAGAAGGATGACCGCGTTCGGTCCTACAATTTTACCGATTTCCTCAACCTCTTCGCGCGACTGCGGAAGATCACTGAGGGCGACGCCTGACAAGTCTGCGATGCCGCGTTCGATCCGTCCGCGCACAGAGGTTGGAGTCGGCAATCTCTTGCCTGCGCCGCCCTGGTTCTCATAGGCCACATCTCCCACGGCCAAGAGCGGCTTCGGCGCGAGTCCGTGCTTTTGGGCGCGGCGAAGCGTATCCAAAATCGTGCCGGAGGGTACGTAGCTGACAGTGTGCGATTTCAGAAGGTATTGGCTTCGGTCATCTTGAAGAGCCTCGAATGGCACCAAATGCAATATGCCATCCGGGGCGATGAGAATCCGGTCACCGCTGGAAATTTCGGGAATTGGTTTTAATAGCCGTTCATAGAGTTGCTTCGCTGTTTCCGCTCCCGATGCCTTCCCACGGATTTCATCGATATACTGCTGCGCCAATTTCTCGATCTCCTTGCGCCCGGTGGGAAGCAGTTTCACGGCAGCGCCTTGCCGCGTAATCGAAATGCAGTAAGAGTTGGGGTCATCAAGAACATACTCCAGGAGCACTTCGTCGGGCTTCAGGTCTCCCTGCACGATTTTCAAAGGCGCGGGTTGTGCGGGTAGTCGGGTATTCGCTTCATCTCCCCTTGTCCACGCTAGACCGAGACGCCTCTCGTACTCGACCAATTTGTCCAGGAGTTGCTCGCGTTCGGTGGCGCTGCCGCTCTGCATCAATCGAGCTTGGAGTTCAGCCACATCGGTTTCCAATGACGCAGTCTGTTGTGATTCCGAAGTCGGAAATGCTTTTCGATCTTCGAGAGCCCAGGCAAGGGTTCGTCCGCGGACGCGCTCCAAGACTCGAAACGCTTCGGGCACATCCCCGCCGCGAGTTACGAGCTCGAAATGCTGCACGTAGGTCTGGCTCTGCGCTGCCACAACCGAACTGTTCCAATACGGCTCATCCACGCTGGTCAACATCCCTTCGATCACGTCTTCTGCTCGATCGTAGAGAGCCTTTGCTTCGGCATAGCGACCACGGCGTGCTTTTAGATCAGCGAGGATTGTCAAATTGCGAGGTACATAATAACGATCACCAACCTTCTGGCTTGCGGCCACGCCCTGAGTGGCACGCGCGTCCGCTGTGGATAGATCTCCGGCATCGCGATAGAGTTGCGCGAGTTCGTACATGGCGTCCGCTTCAATTCTGTAAAACTGCACTCTGGTTGCAAATTGGCCGGCGTCTTCCAAATACGTCAGAGCCTGTTGTCGGTCTCCTGTTTGTGCCGCGAGCCTTCCGAGACGAACAAGCAACTCCGCCTCATGTCCGCGCTTCATTTGCGACTGCGCTTTGGCGAGCGCACTCTCAAGCACCGACCTCGCCTCTTGCGTTCTGCCAAGCGAGGTCAGGGCCTGCGCTTTTCCCTCATATCCCATGAACGGAAGCCCACAGTCAGGCTCAGCCTCGGCTAGCTTGATAGCTCTCTCGAAGAATCTCAGCGCCTCTGCGTTACGGTTTACTTCTTCAAAGCCCCTACCGAGCAATTCTAGAAAGCGTACCTGGCCGCCAGTATCGCCATTGGTCATGGTTGACAGGAGGGCGCCGCCAAGAAGTCTGGCCGCTCGTCCTGGGTTTCCCTCTAGAAATGCAATGAGACCCAGTTCGCCAGATGCCCGCGTGACCCACTGGCTTTCGCCCGAGGTCTTTGCGATCTCCTGCGCTTCGAGCCAGTCTCGTTTTGAGGCTCGGTAGTCGAGTTCAATGTCGGTATAGCCTTTTGCGATCAGGATCCACAGGCGTAGCCTTGAGTCGTTTTGGACTATCGGAGTCTGCAGTTCCTCACTCAGAGTGCGCGAAAGATCCACAAAGGACATTGTTTCGGCTTGTGATCTAAGATGACCCACTTTAGCGTAAAGTTCGTTCCGCGCATCGCCTCGGTCCGAGAACAGTTTCTCGGCTCGGGCATAGATCGGCGCTGCTGCCGGTCCGTTATTTAACCAGTAGAAGTGATCGGCGATGCCAAGCAGCGTCTGGGGATCGCTGGACTGTTGTAGAGCCGCGGAATCAATGGCAGAACGAGTCGTATTGCCTGAAACCGTTCGGTAGTGGCGAATGTAGGCGTAGTAAGAGCAGATTGCCAGGAACAACACGACCGGAGCGGCTACAAAGCCGACCCAACCTGGGACACGTCTGCCCACTGAGAAACCACACAAATAAGGAATCTAAAAAATCGTAGCAACGAGGCGGCGCAAAGCGGTGGCCTTAGGGATCAGAACCCGAAGCCTTCCCAATAGTTTCTCATCGACGTGTAGAAAACAAAAGGCGCTTTTTGGCCCGAAGCTGCGCTTAGAGCAAGCGTCTTGGCGGAACGACCTGTCGGAGTCAAATTGACCAATCGGCAGTGGCGGCCAAACTACAAACCGTTCACCGTTTTCGCAACAGCAGGGGTTCGTTCGTGGAGCGACTCAAGATCAGACGTGGCATAGATAACAACTCTCTACGTGCTCCGGGCACGTTTGATGTTCGCCTTTCATGCAGCGGACACTTGGTTGTGTGATACAGTGCCCGTCCCCACAGCAGATGGGGATGCCCGCCTGAAAACGCAACATCCGTAGGATCGCTCGGTCTTCTAACGCGCCACGAAGGTCAGACACATATTCGCGGAGGACCGGATTGTCCAGTTCGAGAATCTGAGAATCAAGGGGAATGACTGACTCGTAGTAGTTGAGCAATTCGTTAGAAGACATGACAGCGCCCTGATTCCTAGATGATGCACCCGCCTTGACGGTCTAGACAAGGCTTTTGCTTATCATGTCCGGATTTCGGGACAGCGGGTACATCGGGCGTAGGCAGGCGGAGTCCGGGAACGCGTCTGAAAATTAGTGAACGGGGCCGTAATACAGATGCTTACGAAAGGCGAAATCGTGCGGTAGTCTCATTCTTCGGACTACACAAGTCACTTTCTCTTCGGTGGTCTCAAGACGCTCTCTGCACCGATCCGTGCGAGTCCTAGCACCACGCTGGAACGAGTTAACACCGCTTTCGGCCAGATGGTCTCTGCTGCTTTCTGAAGTAGGGCGTAATCGTCTGCGGTCATCTTGACGGTGACCGACGTTGTTCTCTTCATGCCCATATCGTCGCTGTTGCATCGACTACAGGCAAGAAATCTAATGCATCTATTGCATCTCTTAGGTACAATGTGACCATGGCTAAACAAGTTGTTTCTACCACCCTAATGATCGAGATTCTTGGGCCCAAAGATGCTAGCGCCAAGAGAATCCGATTTGTGGAAGGCATATTGCGGAACTGCATCAAGAGCCTAGATAAGGACTTTCGCCAGAGCCGTATCCCACAAATGAAAGGCTTCTCACTTAGGCCAGAAAAAGACCTGCGAAAACGGAGGAAACGCTGAATGTCACAACGAATCTACGAGTATCCAGAGGTGATCGGCAAAACCGTGGCGAAAGTCACGGTGGCGAACGAGTCCGACTGGCACAATATTTCGGTTAAATTCACCGACAACACTGCCATCCATTTCAGTATCCGTTCATTCATGCAGTTCGAGCCGGAGCATATCAACTGGACAACCGGGAACGGAAAGATTCTACGGAGCTATCCATTCGTGCGACAGAGAGAGGGGTAGGATGAAGCGACAATTACGGAAGAGCAGGCAGTTCCAGCGTGAGTTTCGGCGATTTCAAAGGAACTTTGGCATCGTTGTCCGTGAACTCCGGCAGAAGCGCCGCCTTTCCCGACCCGAGCTGGCCCGGCGTGCGAAGTTCAGTCAGACGACTCTCGAACATATCGAACAGGGAAAGGGTAATCCGTCGTTGGGCCGCCTGGAAAATCTGGCGGCAGCTTTGCGCTACCGGGTGAGCTACATCTTCAAGCTAGTGCAGGATATGGACGAGGCAACATAAGCAGAAGGGGAGCGTATTTCATGCCGAAACCTTGGGTCGAGTTGAAAGAGGCTCATGGCCGCGTGGTCAAGAGAATGAACGTCGCCTACGACGAAGAATATGTTGCTGTCGAAGTCGAATTTGAGGATGGGTACAGCATGAATGTGGACATCATCCCCGCGGTGCAAATTCGACCCCAGTTCCAACACGTCGGCACTGGAGACGCTCGAATAGTTCGCAGCTACACGTCTAGAATTTCTGTGGCCGGCGGATTGAAGATTCGCTCAAGGTGACATGAGGCAAGAGTCGAATGTTCTACGTATCCACAGTCAGGTTCTCCTCGGGTTGCCGTGCGACTGACGCCACTCCTTCGCGGAGGGCACAATCCACCCTTCTTTTCCATCGATCGTTTTCGGGGTGATCCGTCCGAGTCTTATCAGGAACTCAATATGCGGAAGCCAGTGTTCATCAAGTTCCGCCTGAGTCATGTACGCGCCCCCATATACTGTTGGGCGGCTACGGATAGCGGCGGATACCCACCTGTGAGGGTCCTTCCATGCCCACGACAGCAATATCTGAAGAACCTCTTCGCATTCAACGGTAATCCCGGGAAGACCCCGCTCGGCTGGATGCCACGTGCTGGGCTTTGTAGTCCAATCGACACCTTCCGGCATTTGGGCTGGGAAACTCAAAAGTTTCATTACCAATGTCCTCTGCGCGGAAACATTACCACGCCTGGCAGCGCGAAAGAATTGTGGATTTGATCCCCTAGCTGTGGAAACTCATGCTGTTAACATTCTCGATATTTTGGCCCCATGACGGAATTCTGCCTGTTCTGCGATAAAAACTCAGGAAGCAAAGAACATCTCTGGCCGAAGTGTATTCACAACCGCAAGGAGTTCGGTCCTCTTGGCTCAGCCATATGCGTTCCACAAAATACGAACGCGGTATGCCACTGGACATTTTCAGTGTGGAAACTTTGAAAACGTCGTACAATCCAGGCGCAAGCTGAGGGGGTAGCGAGCCGCCCGTCGTAGCGCACCATAGCTCCGGGCGACTCTTTTCGTTTCACCTGTGACGGAATTTGATCTGATGATGTACCATCGTTCGTGTTTCCCCTATGACGGTCAAGAAACATTTTCAGCCGGGGGAATCGGTTCCAGAGACCGCCGTGTATGCAGTCATTCACGATGGGCATCGGTCGATCCACCATGCTACCCTCCGGAAGGAAGAACTGTTCCCGCAATGCTCTAGGTGCGCCGACCGAGTGCGATTTGAGATACTTCAGAGCGCATCATTCGGTCGCAACATCGGTACGAGCAAACGAACGGACGGTAAACGCCGTCGGCGAGCAGACCGGATAAGCGGGCTATCTCCTAGATTTGAGATGTGAGGGAACGAATAATGCAAGCATTTTACCCTGCAAAGCAATCTTCTGTTTTTGCAGCTACGTGTTTAGTGAGAACGGCTGTTGCCAAAGGGCACGGAAGTCGTGCCAGGAGCCATCGGAAAGAACCGTCATCTCCGCGTGAAACCTATCAGGCCGGTGACATTGTGAAACAAAGCGGCATCTATGAAGCGCTCCACGAAGGCGAACATCGCGGCCCCCACGACGTAGTCATGATTGAGTCAGATTTATTCCCGCCTTGCGATACCTGTTCCGATCAGGTTCGTTTCCGGCTTATTCGGTCAGCACCTTATATTTTTACCGACGAGGATTTCGAAAAGCCGCGGTGAATCCTAGCCGCGCTTTTTCTTTTCAGGTTCCTTCCTCTCGGTACCAAAGATCAGTTGGAACCGTACCCGCTCCCCACACTTGGTGCAGGTCGGAAAGGTTTCGTCGGCACGAAAACTTACTTCGTGCGGTCGCCGGTGGAGCTGGTGCATAACTCTATAAATTCCCGGCTTCTGAACCGTCTCGCCCGGCTTGTGCTGTTTCTTGCCAGAATCGGAAACCATGGGCCCACCCGAGTTGCACAGGATGATTCTGTTGTTGAACGATCGTTTCCGGATGCAGATCATCGACCGCCAAAATAGATTCTTTAAAGTCTGGATCTTCGGAAATATGCGGAACGGCTTTGACTAGTCTGTATCTGACCTTGTCTCCACAATTCCTGCAGAAAGGAAAAATTCCGTTTACGGTGAAAATTACTGTGGCCCTGGGCTCGTCGTGATGACAGATTTCATAAACACCCGATTCAGAGACTGCTTCGCCCGGTGAGTATGGGCAGTCTGACTGATCAACTCCATTGGATCGCGTCGCAAAGTTTTCCATCATTCCACCTCCAGCATCGACTCGCATCCTGACCATTAGCGAAGGGTTCAAGTTGTTAGCTGAAGAGAAGTGACCGCGGCTTCGCTACCACGGACAGAAAACCTCTCATCCCATAACCGCGAGTGAGATGCTGACTAGGCATTGCAGAGTTGGTCTTGGCAATTGAGCTAAAGTGTGGAATGCTTCTGGCTAACGGATATCACCTATGCGTTTTTTAGGTCGTCGCGCACAATGGGAATTTAGACGGGCTTCTTTTCGATAGCGTCAATTGCAGCCTTGATGGTGACGTTGACCTGAGCACCGGCTTTCAGTCGTACATTCTCTCCAGCAGGATTCTCAATTGAATCTTCAACGTGGATCTCTTCCCTGGGAGTGATCTATTTGACGATTTTTTCGACAACCCTGGCCTGGTAGGGTCACCGCGGGCTTTCGCCGCCAACGTTGTCGGCGTAGGTGTGATCGTTTACCATGCGGCCCTTTTATTTAACCGTTATTCTAGCTTGCTGATAAACCGCTTGCCCTGTACCGCTGCCTGTATAGCAGGAATAAGGTCGGTTGAGGCCGCGGACTTGACAACATATGCGTGTCCGCCGCTCGCGAGTGCTGCCTCGGCTATCCCGGGCAATTTGTGCTGGCTGAGAAAGACGATGCGAGCCTTTGGTGCAACCCGACGAATGCGTGCTGCAGCCTCAATACCGCCGAAGACGGGCATGCTAATGTCGAGCACAACAATGTCTGGTTGAAGTTCTTCGGCATTGCGGACGCCCTCCAGTCCGTTTACCGCCTCGCATACTACCTCAAAGCCAGTGTGACTTGTCAGGCGTTCGCAAATTTTTTTTCGAACACTCTCATTGTCGTCAACAACCAAAATTGTTAGAGACTTCGACGTATCGGCCTTGGCCACGGCATTCCCTCGATTCAGCAAAGGTTCCACTGCGGAAAAAAGTCGGGCGTAACCATGGCGACTCGGGTTAACGGACAAGTCCAAGGCTGAGCGGATTGATGGGTCCCTCGTCATCTAAATCTGGCAAAGCGTATAGCTGAACTTGGAAAGCAGTACCCTCGCGACTATAGGGCGCGGCATGAACCAATTCAAATTCAACTCTGTCACCGCACTTGGCGCAGCGCGGGAAAGTCTCGCCTTTTAAAAGGGTGACTTCATGCGGCAGTCGGTGTTGCTGATGAATGACTCTATAAACTCCGCTTTCAGGGATCTGCTCACCAGTTTTGAAAGTTGGCACGCCCATGATGAGGCGTATTTTATAGGAAACACAAAAGATGCGACGTACAGTGATTGCTGTAGGCGGAAAAACCAGACGGTTTTGAGCTCTTTTTGTGGAGGGTAAACTGGTTGCGCACGCTTACAATCTCAGTCGAAGAGAGCTTCCGACGTACCGTCTGGTTGCGGTACGTTTGATCGGTCGAGAAACGCCGTGGATGAAAAGATTAACATTCTAATGGTCGACGACCAACCGGGGAAACTGCTCAGCTATGAGGCCATGCTCAGCGAATTAGGGGAGAATTTAATCAAGGCTCACTCCGGAAAGGAAGCCTTAGATAGGCTGCTGAAAACTGACATTGCTCTGGTGCTTATGGACGTGAGCATGCCGGAAATGGATGGCTTCGAAACAGCGCAAATGATCCACGGGCACCCACGCTTTCAAAACACACCGATAGTCTTCATCTCCGCGATTCATCTGACGGATATGGATCGGCTGAAGGGTTACCAACATGGAGCGGTAGATTACGTTTCCGTTCCTGTAGTTCCAGAGTTGCTGCGAGCAAAGGTCAAGGTGTTCGCAGAGTTGCATCGCAAGACGCAGCAACTGGAAGCGCTCAACGCCCGCCTGACTACGTTGCAAGACGAAGAAAGAAGACGCATCGCGCGCGAGTTGCACGACAGCGTTGGGCAATTACTTGCTGCCGTGAGTATGAACAGTGCCCTGGTGGAGGAAGAGTCACATAAGCTAAGCACTGAGGCGGCAAAACGCGTCCATGAAAACATTGCGATGGTCGAGGAGGCTACGAAGGAGATTCGCACCATTTCACACTTGCTGCATCCTCCATTGCTAGATGAAGCAGGTCTCGCGTCTGCGCTTCACTGCTACGTCGAGGGGTTCTCCGAACGCAGCAAGATCGTAGCGAAGCTCGACATCCCGCAGAGTTTTCAGGGGCTTTCCAAAGAAATGGAGCTCTCGATCTTCCGGGTGGTGCAGGAATGCCTCACCAATATCCATCGTCATGCCGGTAGTCCCACGGCCGCAATTTGCATTACGCAGGACGAGGCTTGTTTAAGAGTTGAAATCGAAGATGCGGGTAAAGGGATTTCGCCCGAAAAGGAGTCGTTATTCAGATTGTCGGCTCACGCTGGAGTAGGCCTTCGCGGAATGCGAGAACGCCTGCGCCAGTTAGGCGGCACTCTGCAAATCCAGTCCAACGGTCACGGAACGCAGGTGATTGCCACTCTACCGGTTACACGAACCCCGGTTGTGCCTCCACCGGAACTGGTTGACAGTGCGCCTTCTGAGGCGCTTGGTGGCACCCGTCGCATGTCTGAGTCGCACCGAACCAAATCTGCCACAAGCAAGGTCTTGGCACCGAACCAAAAAGAGCGGAGTGCAAATTAGCACTCCGCAATAAATCGAGAAATGGACGGTTTCAATCTGCCGTTTTGCGAGCCTTCGCCTTGATTGTTTTCTTGTCTCGTTTCGCGGCGAATTCTTTGGCCACGGTTTTTTGGAGCTTTTCAGTATCCACTCGGTAACGTTTGGCGGTGTCCATGAGAACGTCGTCCCGGCTTGCGGTGCCTCGCTGATACGCCGAATCCAGCAAGCTGATTTCCAGAACCAGTTTGCAAAGTTCGGCCTCATCATACGTGCTTACTCGCTTGGTCAGAAGCTCCTGCGCCGACGCGGAGTCCTTCTTCGCCTCTACCTTGTGTCGCTTCGCCAGAGTCGGAACTTGACTATAGGAGAGGTGGCTGATGAGGTAGTCGGCGACCGTCAGCAAGTCAGCTTTCTTCAATGGAGCCGAAACGCGTTGGAGGATCGTAGCCAAGACACGATGGCGAGTCGTAATGGCCAGTTTCTCCTTTTCGATCCGCTTGCGTTCGTCCGCCCGCTCCCGCTCGACTTGCTGCGGAGAAGGCGTGTTGGGGTGGTGGGTGCGGCACGTCGGATCGGCACAAACCTTGACCACCTGTCCGCGCTTGCCGCCGTCCATGACAATCGCCTCGGTCATCTTGTCACAGGGTTTCTGAAGGGTTGAGAGCTTGCTGCTTGCGCCGTTCGGCTTAGCTTTCTTGATCTCCAATTCGACGTAGTGATTCCGTCCCAAGGGAGCGCCTTCGCGGGAATTCCACGCCGCCGAAATCTGTATTAGCTTCGGCTTGGTTTCCAGAGTCTTTTTCACGGAAGCGTCGATCTTTGCCCGGAAGCAATCGGGCGAAGTGCAAGAATCCTTTCGCACGTCTGGGAAGAGCAATTTGTTGAAACCAGTTCGCTTCGGGCAATTGACGCACGAACCTGCCTCGGGAACGAGTGTCTCATCCTGCTTGTCAAACGGCGCAGACGCCAGTTGCAGCAAGATGTTCGATTCAATCCACGCTGCCAACTCCCGCACTGGAATCAGGACTTGGCTGTTGCCTTCGCTAGTCCACAAGCCCCGAAAGGAAGCCGAGAATGCCTCCTGCTGTTGCGACGCCGGAAGCTTGGCGATCAGCAAAGCGTGGCCGATGGTGATCTGGTCTTTCAGGAATGCCTCGGCCACGGGCGGTATTAGGTCAGCCAGTCTGATACGACCGTAGACATACGCCTCGCTCTTGCCAGCGCGGGAAGCGATGGTGGCGATGGTGTAGGCAGGTTCTCCGAGTTCCAAGAGTGATTTGAAACCCAGAGCTTCCTCAAGCGGGTGGATGTCTTCGCGTTGCAGATTCTCAACGCACTGCGCCTCGATTGCCTCCGCATCTGTCAACTTGACTACGCGGACGGGAAGTTTTTCGAGTTCCGCCAGTTTCGCCGCCCTGAGGCGACGTGCTCCGGCGACAACTTCGTACTTGCTTTCCTCCAGTTCGCGTACCAGAAGAGGGGCTAGAATCCCTTGGGTCTTGAAACTGGCCGCCAGTTCTTCGAGGCTCTTTGCATCAAATCGCTTGCGGGGATTGGTGGCTGATTCCGCAAGCGCGGTGATGGGAACACTGCGGTATTCGTGGTGGTTGACTGCATTTTGCGAACTCGGCATGATCTTTTCTCCTCTCATGTGTCTCTGGTTAGGTATTCGTGGACTCAGCGCACACGTCGGGCCTGAAAACCAAACGGGTGCAGGTGTTGGCGTGTTATGCGGCTGCGGCGAGTGCCGCTGGCTCGGGGGCAATGCCCCCGAGGATCACGGCAGCGGTTCGTTGAACGGCTTCCAAGCTCTCGCGGAGGAGATTGGCGTCTCCGTGCCAAAGTTGGATGTAGTCCTGGGATGAAGTTCCGTTCTGAAGCCCGACAGATTGGCAGACCACAAAGGCCACGGCTTCGGCCTCGGTCTCGCGGACTTGTTTAGTGGTCAGGGTGCGGCGGTCGCCACGATGCAACATTTCGTGAGCGATCTCATGCACCAGCGTGGAAAACTCCTCGGCGGGCTGCATCCCGGAAAGCAGCGTGATCTTCCCGCCATGCGAGAGACCCTTGGCGGGAGCAATTCTCTCGGAGAAGCTGATCTCGACACTTTGCGCTTCCACGAACTTGAACAGACGTTCGCGGTATCCGCTCACGTCGCCATTGACTTCCGTCAGTATTGGGAGTTCCTTGCCTTCGGTTTGGCTGACATCGAAAACGTAGACGGCCCGGAATCCGTATAGCGTCCGCTGACCCTCCGTTGTTGCGTCTTCACTGGCCTCCTCGGTCGCTACATCCTTCGCGCTTCGTCTTCCGACCATCGGGGCGAGAATGAAAATCCCTTTTTCTCCCCGTTTAACGAAGCGGCCAAGCGAGTTCCATGTCCGAAGTCCGGCAACGTTGATAGCATCGGGCTTCTGACGTGCGATGAGCATGATGTTGCCGAAGCTGTAGGTGTGAAACTTCGCCATTGCTCCGAGGTATGCGGTGAGGACTTCACTGTGACCGGACTCCAATGCTGCAACGAGGAAATCCACGGCCTCTTTGGTTCGTGTGTTGACTTCTTCTAATTTCATGTTTTTTCCCTTTCTGCCGTTTCCGGCTTGTTTCTTTCTTCACTTGAGCGGCAGCGGGAAGAAACAAGGCGGAACGGTGAAAGGGACAGAACGGAGGCCGAAGGAGGGTGGCAGGGCGTGAGTGAAAGCGCGGTGAGTGCCAAACGCGGTTGGGGTTAGTTTGGCGCGAAACCGGCGCAGTCCGAAACGCCCGTCCGAGCCGCGGCCAAGCGGCGTCCGCCCGGGGGAGGACGCAGTGGGAAAAGATGGCGAAGCTTAGCTGAGAAACCTATGGAGGTCCTGCTCTACTTTGCTCAATAAGTCCGGACGGTTACCTGGCTGAGGATCTAGCATGCGGACTGCGGTAGTTCGAAGAATCTCAGTCTCTTGATCTTTAGCTGGGTCTGAGAACGGGCGTAGTACGCCTCCAGACGTAACGTACTCGAAGGTGTTGTCGAAGGGCCATCTGCCATTTTCCAAAAGCCGATACAAGAGCAACCCTGTCTGGAAAATGTCGGACAATCGCGGGTTGGTGGTGCGACCTGCCTGCAGGTCCTCAGGGGGGATGAGGTGTGAATCCCTCGTGTTTAAAGCGGCCTTATTGGTCGTGGAAGTTCCACCCAGATCGAGGGCGCAGTCAAATCCCATGAGCCTTACATCAGAACAGTCGCTTGTTACCCGAACGACATCTGCACTTATGTTTCTGTGAAAGACTCCCTTTTCATGACAAAACTGGAGGGCTTTTAGCAGTTTTAGAAAGATTCCGAGTTTGTCCCATACGGAAGTGTCAGCCACGAGCGGCCAGCTATCTTCCAATCGCTCACCTTCGAACCAATCACTGACCTGTACCCATGATGCCCCTGTCTGAAAATGTCCTATCACGCACGCGATGTATGGATGGCGCAGTTTCATCAGAACCCCGCTTTCCCGAGCGACTGCGCGCAGGTAGCCCTGAAGTTGTGAGGAAGGAAGTGCAGGATCGTACGGAAATTCTCGGAGTTGAACTTCCATTTGGCAGGGAGGCTCGTCAACAGCGAAGTACTCAAACACGCCATTGTGTCGCCGTATTTCTCGTCGAATGACGAATCGTCCCAGGTTACGTTGCGTCTTTCTCTGCCCTTTAGAGGACTCGTTTCGGTACGCCGTCCATGCACTGAGATTCTCCCGTCTCGCAACTGGATCGCGAAACTGGGGAGAACTGGAGGCTATTCTTTGGTACTGCGTCACTGTTTCTGCAAGTGTCCGAACCGGTTTCGATTGGGAATGGCTTGGGACCTTGAAAGTAATTCGGGCATCTGATGGCACAACCACCTGCGAGTGAATCTTTACTGACCGGTGTTGGTTGGCTGTCGGAAAGGGGGATTTCTGGCGTCGGGAGGATAGTACTTTCGCCTTTGAATCGAGTATCGAAAACACCCGGTCAACCGCAAACCCCGTTTCAGTTGTGATCAGATCTTCCCACACTGTGAGATTCGATCTAATACATTTCATTTCCAGAATGTCGCAAACTCCAGGAGCGGAAACTATCGTGTCGCATTCGTAGAACTCCCCTCCTCCGCCACGGGGAAGGTAGACATTCGTCGCGATCACATATCCATCAGGTAAATTGTCCCTAAGCTCCTTGGCGCATTCTCGCTCAAACTCGCCACCGACTCCTACTGCGAAATCGCCACAAATCACCAACTCTGCAGACACTTTGCAGCTCCTTCAACGCAGTAGTTTTTCAAGACCTTTCCTCGCCGAGGAGGCGTGAGGTCCTGCTAGTTCGTCATTTAGCATCTCGGTGGCTCGTTTCTTCAAAGCTGGCGGAACATCGAATTGAGTCAACACCTGAACAGCCATGGGATAGTCATAGTGCGAAAGCTGGGTCCAATGGGTCAAAATGACATCGACAACAGCGCTCCTTTGCCTGCTTTCATGTCCCTTCAGGAGCTTCAAAATGCGCTCTATTTCCTGGGGGGATGGATCGTGCGTCAGGCGAGTTTTGAGATTGTGGAGTACGGCCCCTGTTTTCCAAAATCGCAGCTCGTTAAATAGTTGGTATTCGCCGGACTTCAGGTACTTCTCAAGCAACTTATCCGGTAATTCCTGTGCGGTCTTCGAATCGCGAGTAACCGTTTCGAGAGCCTTTTTCGCTTCCCTGTCCAGCGGAGCTTGGCTTTGCAACCACGCCAGTGCATCGGCGTTTGACGCCGCTAGTTTCGCCGCAAAGCGTCGAAAGACTGGCAAGTTCCTTGATCCGGCCGTACGCGGAACTTTGCCATTCCGGATGATTTCGAAAGCTGCCGGTCCCGTCGCCGCAAAAGCCTCGGCCATCAATTCGATCAAACCCTTTTCGGTTTCTTCTTTCGCGGCGTCTGGAATATCGTCAAATTCTTGAAGCTCTTCCCAGATGCACTGTTCCGTATCTTGAGCGATGAGCAGAGGTGTGATTAGTCTCCGGACCTCCTCTGACTGCTGTGCCGTGGCAGCACCAGCGGCGGGCTCCTCTCGAAGCTGCAATTCGTGCATGCGTCGAGCAACGGTGGTACACAGACCTCGATATCTGGCACGGTCGAGGATGTACTCGCGACACATGTACTTCACCAGAGCTAGCACTGCGGATCTCTTTGTGGAGAAGCGAATACAGAGGTCTGCGATCTTCAGTCGCTCGTCGGGCAGAAGTAAACCTTCGTCGCCCTTCAAGGAATCCAACAAAAGTTCTGGAAAGTAGCGCAACTCTTCACAAACAGTCCAACAGAGCGTGCGCACGCCCAAGTTGCTCGACAGGACGTACTTGTCTATCGACCTGAAGGCTATGGTCGAATCCATCGATGCCAGTTTAATAATCGCACGCACGATTTCGCGATAGGCGTCCTTCTGGCGAGACAGGCGATACCCCTGTTGCAAGCACACTGGAATTGCGAGGGGTCCGAGGCGAACGATCTCAGAAACCAAGTCTAAGGATTGAGTATCTTCCTGCGATAGCCAGGCGATGACTGTGGTGACGGCCTCGTCAACTTCCTTCGGGACAACCAGTTCTCCTGGTGGTGCCAAGACCTGCCATATTGCTGATCGAATCCGTCCCATCGAAGCACGACCCTGAGCCACTTCGTCGGTGGTTAGCCCATCTTCGTCGGCGGTGACATTTCGAACGGCCGACTCAATTGCAGCAAGCAGATCAGATGCATTCTGGTATCGCGAGTCAGGTGAAACAAGTAGCGCTTTACGAAGCGCATCAATTACGCCTTCGGGAATTATCCCCCCGATATTGTCGTGAGGAGATGAGAGAGCCTCAGGAGAAGAGCCTTGCCCGTGAATCATTTCCCATGCAACCATTGCGACGGCCCAGAGATCGTCGTTCACGCTTGGAGCAGTGCGTTTGCCGGCCACCACTTCCGGTGGCAAGTAGCGGGGAGTTCCTCTCGAAGACTGCGAGTCAATGGTCGAGGCGCAATTGAAGTCTAGAAATAGAGGTACGGAAGCAGATTGCCCAGGGCCTCTTTTTAGCATGATATTTGCTGGCTTGAGATCGCGATGGATTACGCCGAGATCGTGCATCTGCTTGACCGCTTGCACGAGATGGACAATCCATCGCTGAAGCGCGTCGGAAACCCAAAACTCAGAGTCTGGCTTTGGCGTTGGTGCCTCGCGAGGTTCCGGCAGAATGTCTCTTAGACTGATCAGTCGTTTCTGTCCGGTCGTGTCGACGTAAGAAGCCAGTTCCAGAACTAGAACCGGATGATTGCGGTTCTTGATTTTTGTTCGAGCGCTCCGCCACACCCGTGGAAAGTATTCAGAATTCAGTTTTGCAATGCGAGCCAGCGTGGCGTCTTCAGCCTTCGCCATATCATGTGCCGACGTATCAAAACCCGAATACAACTTGAGTGCTACATCCGTATGAGAGTTCAAATCGAAGGCCTTATACACCTCTGAGTATCGACCAACCCCCAGTAGTTCGGACACTTGGTAGAACGTTGCAACGGTCACTACCCGACCTGCGGCGATGTCGAGAAGTCTGGCCATAGAGTGTCAGTTAATGCGCGCCAGCGGAATCGGAGCCGTACTCTTTTCCCTCATGTCTTGATCTATTTCAAGTTCGCCGTTCACGGGAAAGGTTTCGCCATTCTCCAGGTGAAATTCTGCTCGCAGCTGTACGGTCTTATTCTCTGTGACTCGATATGAAATAAAATAGTGGCTTCCTTCTTGAATGACGTGCGGAAGCGAAAGGACGAGATCCTGCATAGCCATGAGGTTGTGGTCCATGGGGCCAGCGCCGCGAAACAATGGTAGGTGTAGGGTTACCGTTGGTCGGGGCACACCGAACTTGTAGTCAACAAGCTCGTACTCAGATCGGGGTTCTGCCGTGAGCGGAACAATGGAAACGTAGGTTCCAGTGGCATCGTCGCGAGTGAGAATGCTCTCCAGGAGGCGGTACGTCATCCTTACCTCAGACGCTGCGCGCCTCTCGTCATAGCGGCAGCTAGCGGCACCCAAAGCCACTGTGTTGCAGGCTTCTTCATCGGTAATCGAGAAACATGGCTTAGGTGCAAAGTAGGATTCGAGTGCAGCCTTAACAGCTCCCATACGAGATGCGCCGCCGGTATAGAGCACTAAATCGATATCATCCTTTTTGAAGCCAGTGGCAATCGCATTAGCGATCTGAAGCGCTTGACCTATGGGCCGGAAGATATTGAGATCGCCGGAATCAATAAAGAAACGGCTCGTGATTTCTTGGTACTGTGCCTGCGATAGCCGCTTTTGTAAATGGATTCGACGTGCCGCCAGTCCCGGTAATTGTTCATCGATGGCAAACTCATTAGGTTGCTGTCCAGATGCCAGATAGAACTCGACTTCTTCTTTATAGAGCGATGCGCGGTGCAGGAAAAGTTGAAACAACGAGCGACGCTCGGCGGTTGGGAGCTCCTCCACCTTACATCCGGCTTCATGCTCCCACAATCCGAGTAGAAAGGAGGCGAGATCGGCATCCACATCATCACCGCCCAAGTTGTTGTACCGAGACCTTCCTATCGCATCAAGTGTTAAGTTTGCGTTCTCGGGACGTACTCTAATAATGGAAACGTCTAGAGTCCCGCCGCCAAAATCGAACACCAAAATCTTCTGCTCTTGAGCCGATCTAAACGATTCACGGTTTTGCTCGAAAAAGTAATAGAAGGCTGCAGTAGGTTCGTCGAGTAACCGAACATCGCGAAAGCCGGCTAACTGTGCCGCGCGCAAGGTGTCGCTGCGCTGATCTGTGTTGAATGAAGCAGGCACTGTAAGAATCGCGCAGCGATCCCATTCTGGAAACTGACGAACTAGTTCGTCAAACCCTAATTTAAGAATGTGCGCCGATATATACGCAGGGGTTACCCGAACGCCTTCTCGGAATGGATGCTGCATCCGCCAGCGAGATCCCATGCGTGACTTGATGGATCGGAAGGCTCCGAGTCTACCAGCAGCGAAGGCTCCCACGACCGCCGCATCCGTAGATTCGAAGTACACTGCGGACTTAATGTGATCTAGTGTTTCAAGTACATTGCGTTCGTCACTTGGCTGAGGGATGTCGAGCGTGCGTGGCCCGGTCGCGTCAGTCTGGACAGCAATCACCGTGTTCGTTGTGCCCAAGTCCACCCCTACCGCAGGATTCATTCGGCACTTCCTTGCGAGTCTCTTGGATGAACCGGAGTTACTCGTGCCCTACGCACTGGAAGCCATTTTCCACGAACGTCAAACGCCCACCCTTTCTTCGTGACCTTAACGTTAAGTGATCCTGACGGAGGTACCTCGAAACCATCGCAGTCGTACAAACCAGACGATTCGTACGTCAACAGGAATTCTTCCTCCTTGGGGTATTCTACAAAACCGCGTTTCCGGAGCGCATAGAACAAGTGAGTCACGAATGATCGGAAGGTTAGGTGAGTCTGTTCGCCAAGCTGGACAGAATTAAGAGTGTCGAACGCGTATTTTGTATCGATTATCTTCAATACTTCTCGGATTTCAGTGAACGAAGCTAGCAGTTGATCGCTATCAATGGGGCCGGCGGGGGCAGTTCGGGTGGCACCTTCTATGCTCCGAAGACGTTCTTCGAGGAGACGGTTCTCTTGGGCATATTGCCTTACTTGTGCTTCAAGCTGCCTAGTTCGTTCGTCGTTTTCGGAATGACCACCACTAGGTTTGACTACGCGAAGTTTCGTAGTGAGTTCATTGTGCTTGATAAAAGCCCTTGCCAACTCTGGGTCCAGATCGTCCGGAGCCCCTTCGTCAAGCCCGAATTCCAATCTGCTGTACGACAGCCAGCTATTAAGTTCACGCTCAACTTCTCCTGTCAGATCCTCAATCTCTTCGATTTCGGGTCCGGACCACCGTTTGAGATCCTGAACGACCTCCTCAACAACGTAGGCAAACTCGATTCGAACAGGCTCCTTCGGCCGCACTTCAACATATTTTTCCCGCCGCGCGCGGAGGCACCACCAGATCAGCGTGCGCAGGACTTCTAGGTTTTTGTTTTTGCTGATGTTGCCGAAGGGATTGGGAAGTCGGGTGGGTTCCTTGGCCCAACGAAAAACGGAATAATGGTACAGGTATTCTGCGTTCGATCCGAGTCGGAGCCGTTGAACAAGAGATATGAGGAGCGGCTGTAGGAGTGGAACTGACAAAATGCTTCGAAATGTTGTGTCCGCGTGTTCGAAGCGGCTAAGGGGAGGGATATCCGCTTTCTTTGTTTTCCTGACTCGGACATCGGCTCTCCTGAGAAGTTGCCAGGAGAAACTGAGACGATCTAATAGAGTCGGGCTAGCCTCACCTCTGGTGGGTTTCTGGAGCCCATCGATAACCTCGTCGATGATGCCTCTCGCCCCTTTTATGATCTCGGCATAGAATTCACGACTTCGATTGGGAAATCGCGTTTGGACCCAAGCGACCAGCTCGCGACCCGGATCTTCCAAGATATCGGCGAGCACGATCTGAACCGCAACTGCGGGAAGGTCCTGGTTGGTGGCTGTACCAGGCGTTGCGCTCTCGCCCGAGTGCTCAAGTGCTTGGCTTCCGTACATGTTTCGTTCGCGTTTTTCCAACGCGTCCTCCAGTCCATGTGCCCGTGTGTTTCAAGCGTTGACGTATTGCCGTAAACTACGACGAATGTGCGGGTAACGTCTTCTGTACAAACGAGCATTCTAGTCTAGCAGTGAGCAGTTGATAGAACATGCTCACGTCGGCGCTCAGGGCGGTATTCAGGAATTCAGTACTCAGAGTCCCGATCGCGTGGTTTTTGCTTTTCCTGAGCTCGCAATATTTTGAGGGCTTGTTCAGCCTGGTCAATGGTGCCTTGGTCAACGACTTTCCGTTCGGAAGTCGTCGCAGCAGTTTCAAGTTCCACCGGACGCGGATATGTGCTCACTGTGTAAACGTGACGCGGATCTGCATGCGGCATAATCACGCGCGGCGGCGACGTACCGGCTGTCGGCTCCATCCGCTTTGCGGGCGCAGCGGGTCGAATAGGGAGGGATGGCTTCGTTGGAACTATTCGACGATATATTGGTTGCCCGCGTACCGGCCGCACACTCGGGCGGCTCGCGCTGGGAATACCGGACTGGGGCACCGACAGGGGCGGCGTCTTTGTGCGCTGCGTAATGGCTCTCAGAACGTCACCGGGCCTGGTTATATAGGAGAGATCTATCTTGGTCCTGATCTCGTCTTTGGCGGGAGTCGGACCGACCCTTTGGGTGCCTGCAGGTCCAGAAGATATTTGTTTAGCCTGAAAATAGGCGCGCACTTTATCCGCTTCATCCGCATCGAGAGAACTGGAATGGGTTTTCTTCTGGAAGATACCAGCCAAGGGCAGCGCATCAAGGATGGACTTGCTCTTGACCTCCAACTCTCTGGCCAAGTCGTTGATTCTCACCTTCGCTTGGTGCATCCTTCCTCGCGTTATCGACAGGTCTTAGCAGTTTGCCATCAAACCGGGCGAGTTCCCGGTGCCCTGTTCCGTCCAGCAAAACCGGTTTCCAGGCGAGGGGCCGCGGAAATGGCACCGTGCAAAGTCTAGCAGGGGTTAGTTTGGCGCGAAAGCGCAGTCCAAAACGCCCGTCCGAGTCTCGACCATGCGGCGTTCCGGCCGCTCGGGCGAGGAGGCAGTGGACTAGCGTGAGCGGGAGTTTCTACGTTTCTACACGTATGTCTCCTAAACAGCTACTATCGGAATTGTATAGCGAATGAAAGGCGAACATATTAGACTACGTTCACGGGCGAGGCAGGAGGCGAGTTGTGTTGCTCGCAGTCAACGTATTTGCCGGTCGAATTTTTCCAAATGGGGATGGCAACCGTCTCCAGCCGCCCTGACTGGCATTGCAGACGCAATTTCTGTGGACCACGGGATCCCTAAACCAATATTGACGGCGCGTTGCGCGTGCAGACTGTAATGAATTGAGGAGTAGATTCTTGAGCAGCGCTGCCCGTTGATTCGCTGCGTCGGACGGCCAAGTTGTAAATTGTTGATCATGAAGGCTGAAATCCCGTTAAGATGACAGCAAAGTACGAACGAACACCGCATTGGAATCTGATTGTACGGCGGTGACTGTTGGATAAGCAGAGATGACCCTGACGCAGAACAAGAAGTATCGGATCTCCGGGCATGAGACATTCCCCTGTCGCTACACGTGGCTGCCAAAAGCTGTGCGCGGACTGTCGGGGAATTCGAAGCTTTTCTCCGACGAAGAGTTGGCTATGGTTCACTTGGGAGTCGGCAAGAACATGGTTCGTGCCATTCGATTTTGGTCGCAGGCGGCGGGTGTGGCCACGCCCTCGAAAAGCGGCGGCCATTCTCTGACAAAGTTCGGCATCGCTTTGCTCGGCGAACGTGGTCTCGATCCTTTTCTCGAAGACGTTCGGACTCTGTGGCTGATTCATTGGAATTTCGCAACCGATCTAGCCAACCCGCTGTTGGCCTGGGATTTTCTGCTCAATCGTTGGCAAGAGCCGGAATTGGTGCCAAGCGGAGTGCTCAACGCTTTGAAGAAAGAAGCTGAGAAAGAGAGTAACAAGTTGTCGCCGGTGACCTTAGAGCAGCATTTCGAGACCTTCCTGCACACTTATGTGCCGACGCGTGGGCGGAAAGGTGAAGTCCAAGAGGACAATCTTGATTGTCCTTTGGTCGAGCTGGAACTCGTTGTGAAAATAGGTGATCGAGAATTGGATCGCGCGGCAGGTAAGCGTGAAGCGATCTATGCTTTCCGCCGAGAGGAGAAGCCTGAGATTACGGCTGAACTTTTCGTGTACTGCCTACATGATTTTTGGAATAAGCGCCATAATGCTGAGTCAACGGTGTCGCTAGCTGAGGTCGCGCACGGACATGGCAGTCCTGGCCAGATTTTCAAGCTATTGGAGGAAGATGTCCGGATGCGCATTGAAGGCTTGGAGCAACAGACTGATGGGGTCTTCGAATACAGTGAGTCCGCGAATTTGCAACAGATCCGCCGGGTGGGCCAAATAGACAACATCCCCTTGCTTAAGGAGATTTATTCGGCGGAGTTGACGCATGCCTGAAAAAATTTCTGAATTGTTCCATATCAGGAATCGCTTCCTACGTTCCGCGCATCTTGAACGGGATTTCCAAGATCCTGGTGTTTTCTCGGGTTATGTGGTGACCGACTTTGCGCGGTCCTGTCTTGCTCGTATGGCTGATGGCTTGAGGCCTCGCTCAGGACAGCGGGCATGGCGCATGACCGGCGACTATGGTTCTGGAAAATCTAGTTTTGCTCTCCTATTAGCTCATTGGTTTGCCGGTCACGATTCGAGCTTTCCATCGCATATTCGAAGGGCTGTAGGTGTTCATCAGTTGGGCGTGCCACGCCCGCATTTCCTGCCGGTCCTCGTAACGTGTTCAGGTCAAGCTTTGGGAACATCCATCTTGAAATCTCTCCACTCGACGTTAACCCAAGTGTATGGACGCACGAATTGTAAGGCTGCCATCGAAGTTGAACGCCTTGTAGAAGCCAAAAAGGAGCCGAGTGAAGACGAAGTTTTCAGGATGATCCTCGACACCAACCGGCGTGTTATCTCCGACTCGAAGGGCAAGGGATTGCTTTTGATTCTGGACGAACTCGGAAAGTTCTTGGAGTTCGCTGCGATACATCCGCAGAGACAAGATGTATTTCTTTTGCAGCGGCTGGCCGAGGCTGCAGCACGTAGTGGCAATGAGGCCTTCTTCGTCATCTGTCTCCTTCACCAAGGTTTCAATGCCTATGCAGATCACCTGAACCAGGCGGCGCAGCGCGAGTGGGAAAAGATCGCTGGACGGTTCGAAGAAATTGTATTCAGTCAGCCGATTGAGCAGTCTGCGAACATGATTGCGTCGGCCATGAACGTCAGCATTCAAGACATTCCGAGAGGGCAGATCAATGATTTGAAGCGGTCCATGGCACAGACGGCGGGGTTGGGTTGGTTCGGCTCCGCCCCAGTCAAGAGTCTGTTGGACTCTGCGAGCCAGCTTTATCCTCTGCATCCGACTGTCTTGCCTGTTTTAGTGCGCACGTTTCGGCGGTTTGGCCAAAATGAACGATCACTGTTTAGCTTCTTGCTCTCAAATGAACCGTTTGGGTTACAAGCATTCTCAGGGAAGCGAATTAAGGACGACGAGCGGTATCGGTTGCACAATTTCTATGACTACGTTCGGATAAATTTTGGACATCGCCTCGCGGTTCAAAGCTATCGAAGCCATTGGAATCTAATTGACTCGGTAGTGGAAAGTTTCGCGACCGAGGATGACCTTCAAGTCAAGATTCTGAAAACGGTTGGGATCCTGAATCTGTTGAATGATGGCGACTTGCTACCGACCGAAGAATCGGTCGTCTGCGCATTGAGCAGAGACGACAATGTCGATGCGCAGAGCGTTCGAGCCGGCCTTAAGAGGCTGCACAAGGATAGGCGGGTCCTTTACGATAGGGGCCGCGCGCGCGGCCTCTGCTTATGGCCGCACTCCTCAGTTGACCTTGAGAAGGCGTATGAGGATGCCTCGCGTGCAATCGACACTCCGCAGCGTGTGGCGGGCTTTATAAGAGACTCGTTAGAAACCCGGCCCATTGTGGCGCGGCGTCATTACATTGAGACCGGCAATCTCCGGCACTGGGACGTGCGGTACTGTCCTGTCTCAGATCTCGAAGCGCTGTTTGGACAAGACACGACCAATGCGGATGGCCTGATTGTCGTAGCCCTGTGCGAAACACCAACCGAGCGTGAAGAAGCGTTGAGGCTGGTGAAGAGTAATGAACTGACGGACCGACCCAATTTGCTTATAGGTGTTCCCCAGGCGCTGAACAGTTTAGCCGGACTTGTGCAAGAGGTTCAACGATGGGAATGGGTATCGTCCAACACTCTGGAGCTAAATGCGGACAAGTTTGGCCGTGAGGAAGTTTCGAGGCAGAAGGCGGTCGCGCGCCTGCAACTAGAGAAGCGAGTTCAGAGCTTCATCGGGTGGAAACAGCTTGGCGGCCAGATGATGCTAGAGTGGTTTCGCTGCGGACGTTCGCTGAAAGTGAACGATGGCCGTCAGTTGCTGGAGGAACTGTCTCGCGTTTGTGATGAGTTGTACAGTCAAGCTCCGCGAATTGAAAACGAGCTGATCAATCGTCGAAGTCTGAGTTCAGCTGCTGCTGCTGCCCGAATGCGGCTGATCGAACGGATGTTCACATACGCGACCTCTCCTCTATTAGGGATGGACCCGCATAAGAAACCGCCCGAGATGTCCATGTATCTCTCGATACTCAAGCAGACCGGAGTGCATCAATCGCATGGTGCCTCGTGGCGGATCGCCGAGCCTCATCCTCGGAGTGACCGTTGCCAGGTTTTGCCCGCTCTTCGCAGAATTCGAGAAATCGTTGAGGAAAATCCAGACAGTCATGTCAATGTGGCGGCTCTGTTCGGCGAGTTGCGGAAGCCACCATACGGTGTGCGCGATGGCGTGATTCCTCTGCTTCTTACGATTTTTGCTATTTCGCACGACAAGGATGTTGCTTTTTATAAAGACGGTTCATTCCTGCGAGAACTGGGCGCTGAACCAATGCTGGTGCTTACCAAAGCCCCTGAACGGTTCGACATACAGTACTGCAAGATCGAAGGTGTCCGGGCCGAGCTGTTCGAAAAGCTTTTGAGCGTATTGGAGCTAAAGCCGTCGAAAGACCGCGAGGTTGAGTTGCTGGACGTTGTGAAGAACCTGTGTGTGTTTGTGGCACAGCTTCCTGCCTACGTCCGAAACACGAAGAAACTATCGCTTCACTCATTGGCGGTTCGTGAGGCCATTCTCAATGCACGTGAGCCTTCGAGGCTTTTGTTTAGTGATCTACCAATAGCGTGTGGCTTCGATCCGATCAAGGCCGATGCGATCACAAGCAAGCCCGTTCTAGCGTTTGTAAAAACTCTTAAGACCGCACTAGATGAACTCAGGGTTGCGTATCCGAGTCTGCAGGAGCGACTCAGAAAGCAATTGCGTGAAGCCTTCCATCTTCGGGAATCCTTTCAACAGTCTAGAACTGCACTTGCCAGTCGTGCGCAAGAAATTCTCCTTGGTGTCACCGAGTCAAAGTTGCGCGCGTTTTGCCTTCGCTTATTGGACGACAATCTACCCGAATCCGAGTGGCTCGAATCTGTCGGTAGCTATCTCGCGCTCAAACCTCCCTCCAAATGGCATGATGCGGAAGAGGACTTGTTCAACGATGAGCTCCTGCAGGTGGCCGCTAGGTTTCACCATGTTGAAAGCATCTTGTTTTCGGGGGGCAAAACACGAAGCAACACCATTGGTATTCGCCTGGCAATTACACAAGCTAACGGAATCGAACACGAACAGGTAGTTCATTTTGCGGCGGATGATGAAGAGCAACTCCGCGAACTGCAGGAACAGTTTGTCGCTATTCTTGAGAAGGACGGGCGGCTCGCTCTGGCAGCGGCATCGCGCGCGATCTGGGCTAACCTGGAAAAGGGAGGTAACATCAATCATGGATGAGCGGACGCGGCACATTCTATGTATGTCAGGTGGTAAAGATAGCACTGCGCTGGCTCTTTACATGCGCGATCGTCTGCCAGAGATGGAATACGTCTTCTGTGACACGGATAAAGAGCTGACAGAGACTTATGAATATCTGAATCGCGTTGAAGCTTTTCTGGGGAAGAAAATTGTTCGGCTGAATGCGAGGGCAGGCTTCGACCATTGGCTTGAGGTCTTCGGCGGTTATCTCCCATCCGCAAACATGCGCTGGTGTACGAAGATGCTGAAACTGAAACCTTTCGAGGAATATGTGGGGGATCAGCCCGTGATTAGCTATGTTGGCCTTCGAGCTGATGAAGATCGCATCGGGTATATCAGCACGAAATCGAATATTAAGGCAGTGTTTCCTTTCAAAGAAGATGGCGTTGACTATGCCGGAGTCATGAAGATCTTAGAGGACAGCGGCATTGGCTTGCCGCCCTACCTCCAGTGGGGACGAACTCACTCGGGCTGTTTTTTTTGCTTCTTCCAGCGATCGATTGAATGGGTACGACTTCTTGAAACACATCCGGACCAGTTCGAGGAAGCAGTGAAATACGAAAAGATTAGCACCGAACCGGGCAAAACCTTTACATGGAATCAGGAAATGTCCCTAAGTGAGCTTCGCAAGCCCGAAAACGTCGCTGCCATTAAGCAAAGGTTCGCAGAGTTTGAGGAACGAAGTCGAAAGAATCGCCCTAACCGCAAGCTTGTGGAAATTCTTGCCGACATGGAAGAGGAAGACGACGGCCCTAAGGCTTGTCTGATCTGCCAGCTCTAGGGGGTTCATCGTGGAGCGACGAAATCTTTGGCCGACAAAAAGAACAAACCAGTCAACGACCTGGCGATCAGTATCGAAGCCAGAGGGCATAGGCAAACTCTTCTGTTGTGGCCGCAGCTCTGGAAGAAACATAACCTACGAATTAAATTGAGATGGAAAGGTAAGCCTTTCTCGGCAGGATCGAAGACATCCATCCCGAATAAGCCCGGAGTCTATGCGTTCGTGATTCAACCCGGTGTGCCGACGGGAGTCCCTGTTTCGGTGCTGATGTATATCGGTATGTGTGATCGCCCGCTTCGAGAGCGGTTTGGCGAGTACTTGCGAGAGATGAATGATCCGAGCGGTAGGCCCGCAATTACGACAATGCTGCGCATGTATAACGGATACCTGCATTTTTACTGTGCGTGCGTCGCAAAGCCGACCAAGCCAGCAAGCATAGAGGCCCATCTAATTGAGACGCTCGCTCCTCCCATGAATAAGCAGTACCCAGCAAAAATAAGCAGAATAATTGGGGCCTTCTCATGACGGGCACTGCTAGGCCGACTGCCGGCGAACTCAAAGTGCCGGCACTGCGTGCTCACATGGGAACTTGGATCTACTACATCAGTTTCCTGCGTCTGGCGGATGTCGCCAAACGAGTTTCGCTCGCTCAGGAGCTGCACAGTAGCAGGGTTTTGAAAGATCTCATCCAGCGCGAGGTGGATGAATCGGTGCACTCTCAGGCGATTAGTAAATATTTGCTCCAGCAGGATCAGCGACTGTTCAATGCCCTTGTCATCGCGGTGTACGGTGGAGCACCGGCGTGGGCAGAACTCAAGATTGACGACAGTGCGAAGCTCGGGATGGGAGCACTTCCAAGCTACATGAAGGGAGCCCTGGGTGTGCTTGTATTCGATGGTACCGAAAAGCTCTTCGCCGTTGACGGACAGCATCGTGTCGTCGGAATTAAGAGAGCTATTGCCGAAAACGAGAAGCTTGGAGAGGAGGAGGTGTCTGTTGTTTTCGTCGGTCATTCCAATGACCGAAAAGGACTGCAAAGGACACGACGGTTATTTACAACTCTAAATCGGTACGCAAAACCGGTAAACAAAACTGAGATAATCGCGCTAGACGAAGATGACGCGATGGCAATCGTCACGAGAAGATTGCTAGAGAACTATCCCCTTCTCAAGAATTTTACTTCCATCAAGAAAGGGAAAAGCATACCAGCGGGTGATCGGAGCAACCTAACAACCATCGTTACTGTGTACGACCTTTTAGATAAGTACTTCGGTTGGGAGCGCGGGGATTGGAAAGACTTCAAGAAGCAACGTCCTAGCGACCGCCAACTGGATGAGTTCTACAAAAAAGCCGAAGAACTGTGGAACACACTTGTTGCGGAATTCCCTCCACTGAAGGAACTGTTGGCTAGCGATCCGAAAGACGAGATCAGTTTCAGGTATCGAAATAGGAATATCGGAGGACATCTCATTTTTCGTCCCGTGGGATTGCTGATGATCATTTCCGTGCTTCGATATCTCATGGCAGAGGGGAAAACGCTGAACGATGCCATAGCCGCGGTTGGTCGCGCGCCGATGTCCTTATCAGAAGCGCCCTGGTCTGGACTACTATGGGATGCTGCGAATCACCGGATGACAGTATCTGGCGAAAACCAGAAAGTGGCGACCCGTATTTTGCTTTTTGGAGTAGGTGGGCGAGTAGAAACCTTCCGTACCACTCCCAAGGATCTGGAGGCAGAATGGGCCGGAATCATTGGACAGCCGGAGAGCGCAGTTCGTTTGCCAGTATGGAACAAGTAAGGTGGAGTGAGGATATTACCTCATGAAGTGGCTTCGTTTTCTGCGTCATTATGGTCCAATAGCCCGCAATGACAATATGTACGATGAGACGATCCAGCGATCGGCTCTTCGTGGCGGTATTGCGCCCATTGATTTCGAGCACCCAATGCAGTCGCGCATTCTGCAGTGTTTCAATGCGCAAACCATCGCTCCAGTATCAGTGATTCTCACGGGGACAGCAGGGGATGGAAAAACTCACCTGTGTCGACAAGTGTGGGCGGCTCTCGGCGGTAAGAGTGACGCTTGGGGTTCGGATAGTGCTTATTTGACGATGCAGCACCGTTATCCAGGAACACAGAAAGGAGTGAAACTCCATTTCATCCGCGACCTGAGCGGGTGGGCACCTCAACAGGGTGCAGAGTGGGAATACGAGAAAGAGCAATTACTGCAAACATTTTGCGATTCCCTGTTCACGCCTGATCCTGACGATATATTTCTGATCGCCGCCAACGACGGTCAACTCGTCGAATCATGGCGACGACTCAAGGAAACGGAAACGGTCAGGCGTACTCGCCAGGTTTTCGAAGATCTGCTCGTAGAGGATCGTCAGGAGCAGGCGGGAGTTCGCCTCAAGTTCTTCAATCTCAGTCGGACCAGTTCTGCCGAATTGCTGGACAGAGCACTTCAAGCATTTCTCAATCATCCTGGGTGGCAAGAGCTCAAGGAAGGCATTCCGGCCGAAAACGAAGCATTCGGCCCGAAATGTCCCATCCGGCAGAACTATGAACTACTCCAGGCGCCACTCGTGCGGTCCAGGTTGCGCTCGTTGCTGGAACTCTGTGATTACAACGGACTCCATGTTCCCATCCGTCAGATCTTGCTGCTCTTGACTAACGCCATTCTTGGTCATCCGGACGTGAAAGATCACCTGATGGTCGCTAGCGACGTACCAAAGGTTATTGCGGCGGGCACCGTCTCGAAAGCAAGTCTTTACAACAATGTCTTCGGCGGAAACCTCTCGGAAGTTCGGCGACAAGGCATCACGATCTTCGACTATTTCGAGCGTTTCCAGATTGGCTATGAGACATCAAACCGTGTCGATAACATTCTCATTTTTGGAGAAGCGGATGAGTTTCTCGGCGCCTACTTCGATGAGTTCGTTGCCCGAGATCGATTCTACGGTGCCGATCCACGTTTTTACGCTGCCAAGCAGGAATACATTGAGGGCACAGATGAGAGCGAAGAAAGGCCGCAGAATTTTCTTCAACTGCTCATCAGCCAGCGCCGTGGATTGTTCTTCAAGATTCCAAAGGACAAAGAATTGGAGCTGAGCCTTTGGGAGCTCACGGTATTTAAGTTTGCGGGTGAATACCTGGATGACGTGATCGCTGTACTCAAGAGTAATTCGTTCGTCAAGCGCCCAATCTTGTCTCGATTGGTAAAAGGTTTGAATCGGATTTTCACCGGAATGCTCATTAACAGTGATCGAGAGTTGTACTTGGCGATGAGCGGGAACTACTCGCAAGCTAAAGTGAGCCGGATATTGATAGAGCGCGTTTCGGTTGATCCCAGCAAAGGCGAAAAAGTGATATTGCGTTATGACCCATCAAATGACCGCGTATTGCTTTCAGTGTTCTTTGCTCCGGAACTCCAAGTCGATTTTAATCTCACGCTGATTCGATACGAGTTCCTCTCGCGCATTGCTCTAGAGGGCGCATTACCGGCAAGTTTTTCGAAGGAGTGCTACGAGGACTTGTTGGCGTTCAAGAGCCGGCTCATCGCTGCGCACACGAAGCGCGAAGAAAAAGAACGCATGCCTACTGGCTCGACAATCGGGCTGAGTTTGTTAACGTTGACCGATGAAGGTATGCCGGATCCGAAGTTTGTCGAAATTGCCCCATGATTCCATTACCGAATTCCTTGCCAATACCGGAGACCTTTGACCAATCGTCATCGATGTGGATTGATGAGGCGATTTGGGGGCACCGTCTTTATGACGAGCAGCTCCCCTGGATGGTATTTCTTGAGTTCCTAAATGTGTTTCTCTACGAGCTCGGTAAGCAGCGCGCTTTTGAAGAACCAAACGGTCTAAATACCCTAAAATATCGTGCTGCACACCGACTCTACCTCCGGAATATCCTTTTCAACAATCCCGGCCTTGCCGAAATCCGCCTTACGTACCCGCACGACGCTAACCGGTGGGATGAGTGGCTGAAACGGATGAGGGCCACAGCGACGGGCATCAATCAGCCTCAATTCAATTATTTGAGAGAGCATTTTCACACGTTCGACGATTTCTGTGAGGTTGTGTCGATCGTGCGCTCCACCAGTCTCGAAGTGAACAGCAACAAACGTTGGACATCCAAGTTTGTCTTTCCCTACGGTCCCAATTGTCTCTATGAGGACTTGGATAACACTGCTTCTACCAACGACAGGCGGTTCTTCGGGAGAACGGGAGAGGTCCTTTACCTAATGCTGTGCCGTGCCGAGCGCAAGAAGGAAGTGTTGGCGGCGCTCAGAGGTCATCTTGCGAAGGCCGATCGCACTTGGGATTCCATCATCAAACGCCTTCAACCTCTCGATGACGACCAACCCAGCGGGGAGCGCGCTAATGCCTTTCTGGCCTATGCACAGCATGCCTGCTTCGACGCGTTAGCCGAGGACTGGCTTGCCATCTTGCGTCTCAATATCTCCGGGTTTGATGTTCTTCCACATCTGGTTAATCTGGCGGGACTCCACGTAATTAGCTATCAGTTAACCGTGTCTCGCCAAATGCTAGGTTTGGACACTCCGCTGAGTTTTATTTGCGAGGTTGTCGCACCCAAGAAAACGCTTGTGCGGGAGACGTCGTGTGATTTGTATCAAGAAAACAATCTGCTACCTGCCCGAGCTGTGGAGACAGTGATTCTAGGTATCGAAGACTCTCCCGAATGGCAGCAAGCTATAACAGAGAATGGGGCGTTCGAGAAGTGCACCAGGATTCTGCAGGACAAGGTTCGTTGGGGTGAGGAGTACGACGGGCCGAGCGATCCGGGCCAGCTCATGACGGCGCTCCGTCAGGCTGCTATGAAGCGCCACCGACAGCACGTTGCGAATATACACCGAAATTATGGACGAGAAATCGGTCTGATCTCGAAGCGAGGCACCACCAAACTGCGGTATGCCCCGACTGACGGCCTGCTTAAGACGCTGCTCTTCGCCAACGTGGAGAAGCGCGTGGAACTTCATGCCTTTCTCGGGAGATTACACAGCCGCTACGGGCTCGTGTTCGGTGATAAAGAGGCCGAAGAAGTTCTTGCAAAAGGGGACTTTGATAAGAAATCATTTCAGGCAAATTCACGGCGTCTCGAACAGCGTTTGGGTAGTCTAGGTTTGCTGCGGCGTCTTTCCGATGGCTGCGCCTATGTTGTTAATCCGTACCATGTGGTATCCCAATGACAAGCAATGAGCTAATAGGCAGGGTTACCGCATGCTATCTTCGGGACCGTCTAACCGAAGAGGAAACCGGGGGCGTGGCTCGTTATCTCTTGGACTGCCTTACCGCTGACCAAACTGCCGCGGCGGCGAGATCGATTTTGGCTGACGCTAGCCTCGCAAAGCTAATCGAGATCAAGTTGCCAGTCCATTTCGTGGGACATTTGGGACTACCTCAGGAGGTTCTCACCAGAGAGCGCACAACATATTTTCGGAACGCGGCCAGCGAGAAATCTGCGCTACTCGTTGCGAACACCGGCGATGACGAAGAGCAATCCCTTAAGGAGTTGGTTCCGATCGGCGCGCTTCAATTGCAGGAGCAACCTGAACTATGGGTCAGCCTGGCGGCGGAAGGCCTGCCGATCTTGCCCCTTCATAAGAATTGGTGGGTTAAGGCGATCCAAGGCTTGCTGGAAGTCCGGTCCTTCGCGCTCGATCGATTTGCGGAGTACATCTTGCAAACGCGCAGAGCGATCGACGACGGACAGCCCATTCTGTTCGCGCTAGGAGTTGCTTTCCCGGCGCTACATATCCCGAAGGACACAGCCTTCTTCTGTAATTTTAATGACAAAACTGCTGGGCACGCTTCCAAGTGGAAAGCGCTTTATACACAAGCAATCCGGAAGCGTGCGTGCTATCTCGTGAAGCAAACACCCACTCAATCGTTGCTCTTGGAAGACGATTTGGCCATCGCTTTCGACAAGGTGAAGGATGCTATTCCAGACGAACTGCATTCGATTATCGATTCGTTCATTCATGCTAATAGTGGCTGGAATCAGGAGGCAGCCGACCTAGCGGAGTGCGAATGGGAGTTGGTGAAACCCCTCTTTGATGGACTAAAGAAGGAACGATTCAATCTGGGGAAAGCGACCCTTGAGTTCTATGACGAACGCGAGGCAGATCTTCTCACGAGTGACGAGCATGAATACCTAGGAAGGCTGAGTGACACCAAGCGAACCGGGGCCCAAGACGACGACGAACAATTTTATCGACACCATCGTCACCAATTGAAGGAGGATGCGTCGCTAAAGGCGAAGTGGGATAGGTTCGTGTTTGGCACACCGATTGAAGTCCCAGACTTTCTCTCAGGCGTGGCGTTGTGCTTTGAATGGCTTTTTGATCAAGACATGCCGTCGTCGAAGAGAAGGCTTCGTATCACTTGCGACCGCCGCACGAAGAAAGACCTCAAGGAGCTCAATGTCGATGCCGGATTATTTTTCGCCCGCCGCTACCTGGGAGTAAAAGAGCTGTTCGGCAATCGAGTTTCTTGGGATGTCGGAGATTTGATGAAGTTTGAAGCATTGGATAAACAGTGGCGGAGTGCGTCGCGGGCCTATGTTAACCGTTCGGTTGCAAAGTCAGCGCTTCAATTGAAGTTCTTGTTGGAACTCGAGGTCGAACTCACAACGGGTGCAACGGAGACATACTCTAAGCAACTTGTCTGGCGTTATGACACAAATGCAATTGCTGGGGAGTTTGCTGAAGACTGGTTGCGGTTGATCGAACACCCGCTCGTACAGTGCCGTGTAAACCGGGAGCCTGTCAGCGGAAAGGGACGATTCCAATCTCTCGACCTCAGAAATGTGCATACGCTCTATCCAGCATACGGGCAGGATCGTGGCTCGTTCGTCGGAACCTACAAGAAGGAACGTGACGTCTCGCTCATCTGGGTAGCTAATCTAGCAAAGGCGCGGGCGCAGGGGCTAGTTTCGGATCAAACGTCGTCGACGTTGTTGAGCTTGTTCCAGACCTTCCAGGATAGCTACATCAAGGCCATCGCCAGTTTCGTTGAGGACGGCCTCGCTTCAAAGTTGTTGGCAAAACAGGCTGAAAATTATGGCCTGTTGCTGATGGCAATCTGTACCGAAGCGAAGGGGGACCGCAATCGACAGGGCCTCTTGCAGCCACTTCTCGAAATCGGAACCGTTGCTGTAGATGGAGGCAAGGTTACCGCCATCGTAGCTCCTTGGCACCCGCTGCGATTGGCCGCGATGGCAGCCAAGGCGAATCAAGTGGCATCTCTCCTTCGTTACTTGCTAACCGCTGACGAGGTATTTTTCGGCGATCCAGCCCTATTTTTCGGAGAGCTCAAACAAGAGCTGCTGCACCCGTACTACCCGGAAATTGTCCTGGGCTGGCATGCGGATAAACCTGAGCTACTGTCCATAACCGACTATCACCTCGATTACAGCCTTCATGAAGCCCCTGTGGTCAGCAACGAGGGCTTTGATGACACGAACGAGAGCCCATCCGAAACCTCCGAACTGATCGTCGATTTAACCAAGCGGTTCTTGTCATTGTACCCACACGAGACGGCGAATCTTTCGGTCGTACTTTATAACTGCGATTCTGCAAGACTTCCCTATGCGCTCGTGGACAAGATGAATGAGCTTCACGAGGGGGAGGAGGATATGCGGTGCCAAATAATTCTGCGCCACCGTGACGGCATGAAGCTGCGGGAGCTGTACGAGAGACTCATCGAGTCCTCCGAGGCTGATGCCGATTCATTCGTATCCAGCGAGGTAGCTAAAGACTTCATGGCGCGGCTTCGGATCGGTATCATGGCCGATCAAGCTCCGGTCCGCGACATGAAGGACGGTCCGTCCGCAGATATCGTGTTTTTGCAGGATGTCATAGCCCGGCACGCGGGAGTGGAGTGGTATCCCGAGATCTGTGACCCCGTCGAGGGGGCCACTTTCATCCCAGCACGTTGGTCACGTCGTCGACCTTCGGCAATCGATGACATGAAATCAGTTGTGTATCTGTGCTGCCCGGTGCAGACAAAAGAGGGCTGGGCGTTCATAACCGCCCTGACGACCTTTATCAAGGGTGACTGGGACGGAGTTCAGGATAGGCGATTATTGCCTGCCCGCAAACTGGATTTCAACGATCCGCTGACAGCAAGTGTATTCAAGGAAGTTCACAATCTTGGAAATTGGGTGGTGAATTACGACGAACTCCTGGACCGCCGCCAGTTGCTGAATCAAAACGTAAAAGTCATTCGCTACAAACAGTGTGCGACGCAAGGACGCAACATTATTGTGTCCTCCACGGCACCGTTGAACCTTCTTCGTTCAATGGTGCTTGGTCTCATAAAAGACCTTAATCTTGAGCTAAACGATGGCGAAAGCCGTGAGCTCACAGAAAAGTTCATCAATGATGCGAACGACATGTCCGGCGATATTGTGTTACGTGCGGCGAAAAGGGGACGAAACGCTCGGGAGCTCATGGGTGTTGTGTTGAGCCGATACATGATCCGCCACGAGCTTGGCGTAGAGCGACGGTTTGGCTGGTACTTCTTGGATGACTATGCCGAGTGGCTCGGTCAACGAGAAGAGCAAATCGCCGATATTCTCGCCCTGGCACCGCAGCAGACCTCGGACGGGAAACTTGAACTTGCCGTGACCATCGCAGAAGCAAAGTACATCGATGCCGCCAATTTAGCTCCAAAGCGAAAAGAATCTCAGAAGCAGCTTCGTGACACAATGCGACGAATCAGCGACGCGATATTTGGCGATCCGAAGCGCATCGATCGCGATCTGTGGTTGTCGCGTTTCTCTGACTTGATGCTGAATGGGATTCAATTTCCCGCAAACAATCCAATTGATCTTGCATCATGGCGTAGAGCCGTCCGTGAGGGCCGCTGTGGTATTTCTTTGCGAGGCTACTCGCACATTTTTGTTTCTAGCCAATCCGATGCCTCGGACTGTTCGGATTTCGTCGCTGTTGCCGAAGCCACAAATTCATATCAGGAAGTTTTCTCTAGGACGAAGTTGCGCGAATTGGTCTTAAGCTACTGGAAAGATTCGAATCCGATTTCAATCCGACGCTCAATCGCAACTGAAGATATCTGGAAAGATGTGAACTACGACAAGCCCTCTGAGCCAGTATCAATTATGCATGGACATAAGCCCGACGATGATCCCCCCGGACCTGGCGCCACTCCGGCAAGTGGTAGTGAGCCATGTGTGCCGCAATCCAAGCCGTTGACGCTCCAACCTATTTCCGAATCGAGCAGCGCTCCTGAGCAGGTATCGAATCCGGTCGGCCTGAATACTGGATGGGCTTACCCGAAGATCAGCCAACTGCTTTCCGATTATCACGGTGGTACGCAGGACAGTGCAGCAGATGGCGAGTGGCTCAAACAGGTGGAGAGCCAGTGCAAAGGCGCTCTCCAACAGTTCCAACTCCAATCCAAGCTTCTGAGTAGCTCCCTTACCCCCAACGCTGCTTTGCTGAAGTTCCAAGGTAGCGCGAATCTCACGGTGGAACAGGTCCTCCGACGACGTTCCGAGTTTCTCACTACCCACAAATTGAACGTAATCTCAGTTCGAGCGGAACCCGGTATTGTCGCGATCGCCATTGCTCGTCCCAACCGTCGAGTTTTGCATTTACCGGAGGTCTGGAGAGGGTGGAATCCCGACTGTTCACATGGTAATCACCAGCTGCTGATCGCATTAAAAGAGGAAGATAGTAGTTTTCTATTTCTTTCTCCGAAGTCAAACGCGCCACATACACTAATCGCCGGTTCGACCGGCAGCGGAAAGTCAGTGTTAATGCAGAATATTATTCTCAGCATTGCCTGCACGAACACTCCGCAACAGGCCAAAATAACTCTCATAGATCCGAAATTGGGGGTTGATTATTTCGCCTTCGAAGGGTTGCCCCACTTGGAAAGCGCCTTGATCGATGATCCCGACGATGCGGTCCTAAAGCTCAACGAAGTAGTCGAAGAAATGAATAGGCGCTACGCCGTGCTCAAAGAAAACAGAGTGTCGAATATTTTTGACCTGAACAAGAAAGTGAATCCGACGGAGAACCTTCCATTCCTGTGGGTGATCCATGACGAGTTTGCTGAATGGATGATGACTGAGCACTATGCAGATTCAGTGTCGGACGTGGTCGGTCGATTGGGAGTCAAGGCTCGGGCTGCTGGCATTTCATTAGTGTTTGCCGCCCAACGCCCGGATGCCAATGTCATGCCGATGCAACTGCGGGCGAACTTGGGAAACCGACTTGTGCTCCGTGTCGATGGAGAAGGGACCTCGGAAATAGCTTTGGGTGAGAAAGGTGCGGAGCGGCTCCTTGGAAAGGGACACATGGCCGCCAAGTTGGAGGGCGAATCCGAGATCGTCTTCTGCCAGGTGCCATTCGTCGATAGCGAGTTTTTGTCCGCGGTTGTAGCAGCGCTGAAGAACGACTGAGACACTGAGGAGTATTTTTGCCCGTTTCCAGTTGCCGGGCTGCTGGTCATGACTGTCCACTCTTGCCGAACGACCATGAACGAAACAATCTACCATTGCGAAGTCAAAAAGCTCTTCCTTCGTGAGGGCGCGAAAAGGTGGGAGTGGGTGAACGTGGCGGTTGTGGACGCACTACGCGACGGAGCAACACAGTTTCGCTGCAAAGATTGTCACGGGCATGTGAGGCTTCACGGAAAGCACGTCTCTCATGGCCCTGCCCCCCACGTCGAGCACATGTCTCGGCAAGATTCTGAATACTGTCCGTCAGGTTTTTACTTCAGACAGCACCAAGGACGTGTTCCTCGCCTTTCGGAGAATCCGGTGGAGTGAAGAGGAACACAGTCTCAACTCTTTGAGATTGACCCTGCGCTATCATTTAGATGGAGCGAGTCTCCTAAGTGGCGAATCCCCGTCCGCAAGGGGCGCGACTTGCATCAGAATCCGCCGCAGACTGGCCAATGAGTAGAGTTTAAGGCCGCTCAGATAAGGTTCTGGATGAGTTCTCAGACTCAGATTCTTCGTCATCGAACGGCGATTCGTCGGCACGGTCATTCTCGGCCAATCGCTCTAGCGAGAGCACACGGACTCATTCTTCAGGGGCTAACGGTCCTTGATTACGGATGTGGACTGGGTGAGGACGTTCAAATCCTTAATGATGCTGGGATCGAAACTCACGGTTGGGATCCGTACTACCGTCCGGACGTATCGGTCCTTGCCGCTGATTGTGTCAATCTCGGTTACGTTCTGAACGTGATAGAAGACCCTGAGGAACGTACCAGAACACTCCGAGAAGCTTTTGAGCTCACGAAGAGAGTTCTGATTGTGTCGGTGCGCGTCGACCGATCATTGAGTGACAGTACCGAGTTCGCAGATGGATGCTTAACGAATCTGGGTTCGTTTCAGAAGATTTACGCTCAGTCCGAGTTTCAGGATTATCTTTACTCGGTTCTTGGACTGAGGCCGCAAATGGCGAGCCTCGGGATCGCTTACGTCTTCAAGGATGAGGTCGCGGAGTCAGAGTATCTTGCGAATATTTCGATTTCTCAACCAAGACGGGAGCGCATCGATCAGCTAAGCCGGTTTGCGGGGGATTTAATTGGGAAACGCTATCTGCAACAAGCACGGGAGCTCGGTAGGCTGCCCTTACCGCAGGAGTTCTGCGACTTCCAAACGCTACAAGAGGCTTTCGGTTCCCAGCAGAGAATCGAACGCCTAGCCGCGAATCTGCTAGACCCCGGCGCGCTCGAAGGCGTTCGTCAGCTGAGGCGTGAAGATATCCTTACTTTTGCGGCAATGATCCGGTTGAGGGGACTCAAGGTGCCTCCCTTCCGAAAGCTTCCGCTGGAGACCCAAGCCGACATTCGAGCTCTATGGCCTTCGTATCGGGCTGCAATTCAGCAAGGCGAGGCTTTTCTGTTTCAGATGGGGAAGCCAGACGTTGTTAGGCGTACCTGTGAAGCGCTGACCTTTGGCAAGAAGCTCCCCGAGGACTATTACGTTCACCGATCGGGAGAACAGCGGCTGCCCGCACTTCTGAGGCTGTTGGTGTTTGCAGCACGCCAGGTGGTCGGGGAGACCAACTATGAGATCGTAAAGTTCAGCCTTGATGGCAGGAAGGTGTCGTTTCTCCGTTACCCCCAATTCGATGACGAAGCGCATCCCGAATTGGTGTTCAGTGTTCGTGTTTACCTCCCAACTGCAAGCTACACCGTGCGCGACTATTCAGACTCCGATAATCCGCCAATTCTGCATCGGAAGGAAGCATTCGTGGATCCGCTTTACCCGAAATACGGTGTGTTCGCGGACCTGACGCGACAAGAGGAGGCCCTCGGGCTTCTTTCAAGAGCCGGCATCGGATATCGGGTGGGATGGCAGTCGCTTTTATCTGAAAAACGGTTGAAGGTGAAGAGTCATAGTGTGGAGGCGGATGCATCTTAATGATCGACTCCGTCAGAGTGACATCCCAGTTCCCAGTCCGATCGAGGAAGCTCGATCGATCTCCAGGGCAGATGTTTTCGAGACATCGGCTCCCAATTGGGGCCCGAGCTTTGCGAAGTCGTCCGTGAAGAGCGTGGCCTCGTGGCTGGCTCGGGAGATGGAGACGTAGCCGAAGCGTGAGTTGAGCAGATCCGGGTGGACACTGGTATCGGCATGGACGAGGACGCGCTCGGCGGTAAAGCCCTGGGAGCTGTGGCTGGTGACGGCATAGCCGTGGTCGAAGTGACGATGCTTGCCGACATTGAACTGGATCTGGCGGTGGTCGTCCAAACGGGCGGCAAGGTCGCCATCGGGATGGATCGACTCGATGGTAGCGAGGTCGCGATTGGCAACGCCGAGCGATTTGTCGGGAGCGGTGAACTGAATGCGGTCCCCAACAGAGAACTCCTGTTGGATCTCCCGATAAATGCTGACGCCTGTGAGACGGTGGGGATCGTAGGTGACAAGTTCTTGGTTCGGTTTCTCAACCGTGAGCAGGTTCGCCGCTGGGTCGATGGCGACGACCGAAGCATAGGCGGCTGCTTCAATTCCAACGGCCTTACTGCCGCGTGCGTAGCGCACTACGTCGTCAATCTCGTAATGGCTCGCCCAAGATCGTTCGGCCCCGGTCATGTCCTGACGCTGAACTAGGACACGGAAAGTGTGATCTTCCGCGGCAACGGTTCCGATGGCTTTCAACTCCTGGCGGACCGCGTCGTTCAACTGGCGGCGGGAAGCATTGTCGGGTGAGACGATGAGGGTGTTTTCCGGCGATTCGATATAACTTTTGGCGATAGTGCGAACGCGATCCTCTCGGTCAGGAATTTCCTTCACCCGGCCCTGCTGCTGGAGTGCATCGAGCGCAGCGGAGACTTGGCCCGTCGCCAACATTTCTACGGCGCATTTGAGGGCCGGGTCTTGTTGTCGAACAATTTCGTCGAGCTTGGCCGTCCGCATTCCGGCTTCCTGTAGTTGTTCAAAGGGGCGGCCCGCCTCGACACCCTGATGTTGGCGGATGTCGCCGATCAAGAGCACACGGTCATTAGCTCCGATGCGCGCAAGGAACTCGCGCGTCTGGTTGGTGCTGGCAAGGCTTGATTCATCGAGGAAATAGAAGTGCTTTTGCCCAGCCGCGTCCGATTCTGCCGCGCGCGCGAGGAAACCTTGGAGAGTTCCGGCATGGACTCCGGCTTCCTTTAGTTGGCGCGAAGCTCGGGAGGTCGGGGCGAGGCCTTCGACCTGATAGCCCTGTGTCTCTGCCGCGCTCCGAATTGCTGTCAGTGCGGTCGTCTTCCCTGAGCCGGCGAACCCTTGGATTCCCTGAATGCGATCCGGTGAACTGAGAACATCCTCGATTACACTCTTCTGCGCGTGGTTAAGATGCCGGTGCTGATCGGCAAAGGAGATTGCGTCCGAACGTGAAAAAACTGGTTCGGCATGGTGTTGTCCCTCACGCATTCTCCGGATAATTTCATGTTCCGCTTCAATAGTCTTAGCGGTGGTGAACTGACGGCCCGGAACGCCCTGAGGCCGATCCACGATTCGAAATTCTCCGGAAGCCAATCGAGCCGACAGATTGGCGCGGACCTGCCCGTGGGTGATCTCACCCATGCCCCGGCGGAGCCCGTCGCGGATCAATGCACGTTCATCCACAACCGCCTCGCGTTCAAAGTTCTTGTCGCGAGAAAAGGTCAGAGATTCTCGAACGCGGTCCCAAGAGTTGACAGGCTTCTCCTGATGTTGAGACCGTTCACGAGCCGCTCGGACAACCGCGTCCGCCTGGTGTCCAAAGTCCGCGGCCAACTTTCGGTGGGCGGCCATCACCTCTCCCGGTGAATGAATTTCCTTGCGGTCGCGCGTGGAGTGCGCCGCGATCTCGGCGGCTTCCCGCCCGGAGCACCCCGTTCGTTCGAGGTATTCGTGAATCTGTTGGCTGCGAGGACTGGATGCATCGAGGTATTCCTGCGTGTAGCCCTTGATCTCCGGGGCACCGCTCCGGCCTGTCGTAATTTCGTAACCGAGTTGGCGCAGTTTGTAGGTCAGCTCGGATTGATATATCGCCGTGGCAAACTGTTGCGAGGCGAAGAGGCTTTGCGGCTGGATGGCACGAGGCTGGCCGGTGTCGCGCTCGGTAACGTTGAAAACCACAGCGTGTGTGTGCAGTTGTGGGGCGACGTAGCCATCGACCGGGCGGGCTGTGTCATGTTCAAACTTGGCGACTATAAACTTGCCAGTGGTTTCGGGCGGATGATTGCCACCGATGCGGGCTTGCGTGTAGTGTTCGAGTTGGTCTAGGGCAATGCGGACGCTCTCACGGTGAGCCTCACGGACGCGGTCATCGCCGCCGACTAGCGCGGTGAGTGAGACGGATTTAGGCGCGGAAAAGGTCGCGTCCCAACCTGCCCGGTGCTCCATCGTCTTGATGGTCTTCCCCTCGGCGTCCTGATATTCATAGGACGCTCGCTGCCGCACAAGCTGGTCTCCGGTTTGTGGATGTTGGCCTTGGCTGAGTTTCGCAAAGTCTTCGGCTGAGACGGCTCCAGCAAGGCCAAGTTGCGCGGCCAGTTGCCCTTGCCATTCGCCTGCGATGATGCCCTGTTGTGACCAATAGTTTTGCTCTTTTGCGGTGAACTCCTTCTGATGGTAGGTCTGCGCCTGGCCTGCAGAAAGTGGTTTCGAAATGGTCAGCATGGTCGTTCTACTCCACTTGGTTCCCGTGCGTTTGTAGCCCGTATTCGGGATTTAGAAGATTGCCCTGCATCTCGTCGGAGTCTGAAGTGGGAGGGGTGCTGGGCACGATCAAGTCATCCATTGTCCGCTCATCGAAACCGAGACTCTTCTCTTCCAAGGCGATAAAGGGAAACGAAAATCGCGCAACATGGTTGCCGTATTTGAGAAAGCCTCGAAGATCGTCGAGACCCGAGACCTCGGACGGTAAAACAAGCGGTTCAGTCTGCCGGTCGAGTGCGAAGTTTCGTCCCGCGCGTGAGCCCTCATAGTGCGTTTCACGAAGCCGCTCTATCTCAATTTCGCCAATCGCCTCGCTGACCCATCTCGCAGCCCGCGGCTCGGTTGTGCGAAGGAAAATCTTTGTCGCAGGCTGCGAGAGCATGGCTTCGGCATCTTCCCCGTAACGGGCCTGCATTTGGCTGCGTCCCTGGAAACCAAGGATGACCGGGTTCTGCGATTTCCGATTCTCGGTGATGGCCGTGTGGAGTTGCGGTAGTCGCTGCAAGCTGGCCAACTCGTCTATGACGAACCAAACGGGTTTCTGTTCCGGCATGGGTTCGTTCAGCAGCCGCAAGACGAGCGTATCAATCCACAGACTAATGAGCGGGCGAAGCGCTTCGCGCATGGTTGGGCGCGAAGTGATGAAGATCCAACCGCGCCGCGTCGCCGCCCAATTGGTTGCCGTCCAGACAGAGCTAGTCTCTTCTGGCTTGGGCAGGAGCCGGAAGCTGTCAGCGCTCATGTTGAGAGAACCGAGAACTCCCGTTCGCTGTTGCGGGGCCTTCGGATCAATCAGCATCCAATACTCGGTTCCTTTGACGCGCCGGTCGATTTCGGCAGGATCGGACATCCATTGCACGAGTTCCTCGGGCGTAGGGAGGAAGGTCAGTAGGTGCGCGAAAATCTTCTGCGGAGCTTCAACGAAGAAGCGATTCGTCACGCCTTCCGGCTGGTAGAGCGATACAGCTAATGCCTTGGCTTCGGCCTTGCGGCGGAGTTCTTTCGACGGGTTCCAATAGGGCATCCGAGCATCGAGTGGATTGAGAACGATGTCGCCGCGGCGCTCGTTGTAAAACTGTTTCACGAACTCACAGGCCGGATCGTAAACAATGGCGCTGTCGCCACGGGTGTCCACCTGATAAAGCATCTGGCGAATGATGCTCGATTTGCCGGAGCCGGTGTCGCCCACGATCAGGAAGTGCTTGTTTTCGGCATCTCGCGGAATACGCAAGGGTAGCTTCGAATCGTTCGTCGTGATGCCGATGCCGTTGCCGCTTACTGCTTCGGTGAAATCCTTGGCATTCACGAGAACGGGACCTTTGAGACGGCGCCCGTAGCGAAGTCCCTTGATGCGGCGGATATCCTTGCGAATGGAAAATGGAAGCTGAAGTGCGAAGGCTACTAGACCAAAAATCAGTTGGATCTTGAAGAGCCGGATGAGAGGAATCTCCGCATAAATCCAATGCTCGATCCAACCGTGAAGAGCCTTGTTCGAGTAGCTACGCGGTGCCTCGCGAAAGAGCAAGCTAAAACCCTTTCGCCGCGCTTCAGATGAAAGCACAAGCGGCAACGGACCATCCGTAGGCTGCGGTGTAGTTCCTGGCTCTACGTCGGCTTCTAGTGCGGTCCTGCGAAGTGATTTGAGATCGGAAACGTACAGCAGTTGATAGTTGCTAGTGGCTTGTGCGAGACCCGCCACCTCAGTGCGGAGGTAGTAGGGCAGGTAGTAGCGTTCGAGCGGCGAAAGGCCAAATTGAAAGCGGACGTAGATATAGAATCCGGTCGCGACGAACGCGAGAAACATCGCGCCGAAGGTGTAAAGATAATGGCGGGGCGGCCAAATGATCGATTCTCTGCGGCCCCACTGCTGGACGGCGGGCATGGCTATTTCTCCTTGTTCTGGATGCGCTTAGCTAGTAGTTCCTGCGCCTTCGCGGCCTTCGTTGTCTGGACCTGGCGAAACAGGACGGTGAGCTGTTCCTGGGCAAGTTTGTCGCCGCGCAGTAATGGTTCAAGCGTGTTCATCAAAAGCATTTGAATGCCGACGAGTTCGGTGAAGATGTGCAGGTCCATCGGCGTGTGACCCCCAACAACAACACCGTGAAGCAATAGTTCGCGAGCCCATTCGCTCGGTGTTTTGCCCGCTCGCGAGGCGGCTTCTTCGACGGCCTTCGCCTCGTTTGTGGTGAGCTTGGTGCTTAGGTTGCAAGAGCGGCGGTCGCGCCCTCTCAGCTTCTCCGAATTCCGTTCGCCGATCGTTTGTGTATCAGCCACGGGGACCTCGATAGGTTTGTTTTGAAGGTATCTGTTCAGATACCGCTCGATTCACGCTCTTTTGTTTTCAGTGGTATCTGCCGAGATACCAAAGTATCTGGGCAGTTCCCTATAAGGGGTGGAGTGTCATAATTCTTCCGGTGCGAAGCACCGTTTTCGCAGCACCACGACATTGACCGTGGGATCACGCCTTTACCGCACGCACAGAAGGCGTGGACTCCACCCCGGCTACAAGCTTCTTTGCAGGCTCCTCTACCGCACCATTGCTCGGGCCTTTACGGACACGCAAAGTCGACGTAACCTGCTTGGCTTGCGGCGTCTTGAGGAAGTCCTGGAAGTCACGGTCCTTTGAGAAGACATAGTTCAGCGCCTTGTCCACAACATCGTCGGCGGATGCGTGGATAAAGGCGGCATACTGATCGACCTGTGCGGCGGTGACCTCATCTAGCCGAACAGAAGCACAGATATGGCGGATTTGGTTGATCTCAAGCAGAGGCATGTGGGTTCTCCTTTATAGGTAGTGGAATCAAGGAATCTTTCAGCGCCGAATTGGTTACCAAGTCAGCAGCAATAGGCGCCTTACTCCGTGCCGATGCTGTGGCATGTTGTTCCTCGAAGACGGGCTCAATATGGAAGCGTTTCACGTCGCGGTCATAGCCCCGAAGCGCAAGCACCTCGCGGACAACGCGGCGGCCTGGCTGACGTTCAACATGGACGACAAAATCGACAGCTTCTGCGATCTCGGCTTCGGTATCGGAGAAGGTGCTTTGCGCGTGACTGCGCACCACGAGATTGGCGAAACGATGAAGGGCTTTCTCTGCCGAGTTGGCGTGGATCGTAGCCATTGAACCCGCATGGCCCGTGTTGAAGGAATCGAGCAGGGTTCGTGCCTCGATTCCGCGGACTTCCCCGAGAATGATGCGGTCCGGTCGCCAGCGGAGAGCGGACTTTAGAAGGTCGTCGAAAGTTACTTTGGCCTTGAAGGTATCTGTCTGGCATTCTGTCGGTAGAATGTTCGGCTTCTGGATCTGAAGTTCGGAAGTGTCCTCGATGACAACGAGGCGATCCTGTTCTGGAATAAAGTCGGCCAGTATCCGCAGTAGCGTGGTCTTGCCTGTACCGGTTCCGCCACTGATAAGGAGCGTCTTACCGCTGCGAATCTGCTCAGCTAAGAAGTCCGCAAGCGCCCGCGTCAGCGTGCCGCGAGCGATCAGATCATCAACTGTGTAATGGCGGCTCGTGAATTTCCTGATGATGAGCGCAGGTGTACAGCGCACAACGGGTGGGATGACTGCCGCCAACCGACTCCCGTCCGGGAGTTGTGCGTGCAGAAGTGGGTTGTCCTCGTCGAGCTTCTTACCGAGTTGATTGGCAATAACTTCGAGGCCGGTTTGTAGCTTGCCGGCGTCGAACGTAATATTCTGCTCTCGGAACATGATGCCGTCGCGTTCGTACCACCATGAGGCGTCGGGATTGCCCATGATCTCGCTGACGTTTTCGTCGAGCAATAGCGACTCAATCGGCCGAAGGAATGGCAGGATCAATTCAAAGCTCATAGCGGGAACCTCACAGCGTTGGAAGCCCAGCGATTAGCCGGGCTTCCGAGAGTGAAGAGCAAGGGCCTATGCGGCCGATTCTTCCTGGGTCGATTCATCGTGCTCCTGATCTTCCGGCGCGGCCTTTTCAGCCCGATCCAGCTTCAGGATCGATGCAACCCGAATTTCCCAGACACGCTGCTTCGAGTCCGTCTTCTTGCTCTCGTACTCCCGGCTGCGCAGTTCGCCTTCCACCTGGACATGTGCGCCTTTGGTGAGCGTCTTGGCGAACTCGGCGAGCTTGCCGAAGACTACGCAACGGTGCCATTCGGTGTGCGAGATGTACTTGTCGTCCTTCTTGTAGGAGGACTTCGTTGCCAGCGAGAGTGTCGTGAAGCTGCCGTTATTGGCGGTGCGAAGTTCTGGGTTGCTGCCGAGGAAGCCGATGAGCGTTACTTTGTTCTGGTACATGAGAGTGTCTCCGTTTGTTGAATTCGCCCGTTGTTGATCGGGTCACACTGGGCAGAGCTTAGCGAGTGGGCCCGGCTCCCAAGTGCCGAAGGTCTGCTTTCTGGGAGGGGCCCGAAAGAAGTTTGAGAGGCGTTCCTTGCCGTGGTTCTCAAACTTGTTTTGGGAGGAACCGAGACCCCGAAGGGGCGCGTTATGCGAAGCAGAGGACCGAGTGCCGCCGGGCGCCGGAAAGGCCCCGAAGCTGTGACCGAGCAAGAGACGGGATACATAACGGCAGACACGCTCCAGAGCAAGGTTGTCATCTGCACACTGGCTGCGGAAGTTCACCGCAATTGCAGTGCGATTCGAGGGGCAAGTTCCGCCGTAAGAAGGGCGCAATTCGCCACCGTAGTTGCGCGTCGAAAGGCTCTTGTTCGCTGACTCTACGGCACACGAGGACAGGTAGGAAAAGCTAGCCGGATTAGTAGCATGAAAGGACATGAATAAGCCTCTGGGCAGGTCGATGAATCCCTAGCTGAATGCTTGGTCGGCCCGGAAGCGCACGATGGTCAGACCGAGGGGGTTCACGGCAAGCTCGTTGTTCCTCACATTCTCGCGAAAGACATAGGTGACGCTGGCTGTCCATCGCTCCCGCTTGAGTTCGGAATGATCCGCGGGGTTGGTGTACACCTTCTCAAACTCGATGCGCGCCGAATATGGCGACAGTCTCAGGTCGTCAAGGATCACGTTCTTGATCTCGACATCTACATACGGCAAGGTGCTGTCTTTGACGTAATTCTGAATGCTATTGTCCTTGCGTTCCTGGTCGATCACGGCGCGTTGCACATCGCTATTGAGGAAATAAAGCGACTGCGTTTGATCACGTTCGATCGTGAAGCGATTGCGGCTAAAGTACAGTTCCGCCCAGCGGGTGAGGTAATACTTGTTCTCCGCCTCCTGGGGGCGGTATTGAAAGTTCCGATAGTCGATCGCTTCGGCGTGGCCGACGTCGTTGATCCGCACAATCATTGGGTGCATGTTGGCGAGCGCTTGGTGACTCTTGAAGGTGAGGGCCGACAGCGCGATACAGACACCGCCGAGTACAAGAACGGTCACCTTCAAGTAGGTGTTCGTGACCAGCGGATCGCCGTACTGTTCCAGATACCGCTCCGCAGCTCGGGTGATTTCGGGGGATGGCGTTGTGCTGCCGCTCATGAATGAATGCCTCCTGCTTAGATCGCCCTGAGAAGTGCCGCTGTGATCATCCCGCCCATTCCGCCGCCGTGGCCGCCGGACGATCCGGAGAAGATGCTCATGGTCATGGCAGGAATCTTGAAGAGGATGTAGATGTTGACCAGTACCAGCAAGATCAGCAACGGAAGCTCCTGCACCATGTTGCCGGGATCGGAGAAGTTGACCAGCTCCGTGTAATACTGCGCGAGCAGGTGTGCCAGGATGCTCAGGACGGCCGCGGCGAGCACCTTATAGAAGCAGAACCCAATGAATGCCCGGAGCCATCCCCAGAACAGAAACTCCAGCTTGTCAAAGACAAGAAACGGGATGAATACGGGACCGAGGAGGCCAA